>VOFJ01002128.1_pt1 | contig 69790 bp, 76 predicted proteins | sample 5384081 | NCBI WGS metagenome assembly VOFJ01 (sample SAMN12384729, study PRJNA508395) | human gut metagenome | isolation source: healthy gut I | host: Homo sapiens | reverse complement strand
ACATGATCCTCGGCACGTATTATCTGACGTACCAGCGCTATGACGTCGACGCGTATGACACCATTCACGAGATCTTCCCGCTGCTCGAGTGCGGCAAGCTGCCGTATGAGAAGCCCATCTGGGTCAGGAACATCTGGGACGATCCCGAATCCGAGGATTACCAGTATTATCTGCGCACCCGCGGCGCGCTGCTCGAAAACGAGACGGACCGCCCGGAGACGATTCCCGGTTCCTATCAGACGCTTGCGCAGGCTGCCGCAGCCCTGAACGCGGGCGAAATTCAGCCGGACGAGGTCATCTACGTCTGGAATATCTGGGATTCCGAGGCCGATATCAAGGAAGAGAACCATATCTATATCCGCACCGTCGGTGCATATGCCCAGCAGGCGCACGAGGCGGGCGATATCCGTCCGAAGGAATACTTCAAGTATTATCATGACGAGGACGAGGCCATGATGGCCTACGCCGACGGCATGATCGCCATGCACGATCCCATCAAGGTCTGGAAAGAGCTTGAGATCGACGGCAAAAAGGAGCACCGCATCATCGACGCGACTGTGGGCCGTCTGATCATCAACGACGCGATCCCGCAGAACCTCGGCTTCAAGAAGCGCGAGACGGTCGACGACCTGTTCCCGCTGGAGATCGACTTCGTCGTCGGCAAGAAGCAGCTCGGCAAGATCATCGACAAGTGTATCCGCATCAACGGCTTCACGCAGTCGACCGAAATGCTCGACAAGGTCAAGGCCCTCGGCTATAAATACTCCACCAGAGCTTCCATCACCGTTTCCATCGCCGATATGGAGATCCCGGAGAAGAAGTATGAGCTCATCCATGAGGCCGAGAAGGAGGTCGTCAAGATCGACCGCCAGTACAAGCGCGGCTTCATCACCAACGACGAGCGCTACCGTCTGACCGTCCAGCAGTGGGAGAAGTCCATCAAGGACGTCACCGACGCGCTGCAGTCGAACCTCAAGCGCTTCAACCCGATCTTCATGATGGCGGACTCCGGCGCGCGAGGCAGCATGAACCAGATCCGTCAGCTGGCCGGTATGCGCGGCCTGATGGCAGATACGAACGGCCGCACGATCGAAATTCCGATTAAGGCGAACTTCCGTGAGGGCCTGTCCGCTCTGGAATACTTCATCTCCTCCCGAGGCGCCCGAAAGGGCATGACCGATACGGCGCTTCGTACCGCTGACTCCGGCTATCTGACCCGCCGCATGGTCGACGTCTGCCAGGACGTCATCATCCGCGAGAATGACTGCGGCTCCATCAACGGCAGCTGGAAGGGCGACTATTATGAGAAGGGCCAGCTCATCGACTCCTTCGGCAACCGTATCCGCGGCCGTTACCCGGTCTACGATATCACCGACCCGAAGACGGGCGAGCTGCTGCACTCCAAGGACGTCATGCTCCGCGAGGAGGACGCCGCCAAGTTTACGGCCCACGGCATCGACCGCGTGTACGTCCGCTCCGTCCTCGGCTGCAAGGCCCGTTCCGGCGTGTGCGCACGCTGCTACGGCATGAACCTTGCCACGAGCGAGCTTGTCAATCTGGGCGAGGCCGTCGGCATCATCGCCGCGCAGTCCATCGGCGAACCGGGCACGCAGCTGACCATGCGTACCTTCCACACCGGCGGTGTCGCGGGCGACGATATCACGCAGGGTCTTCCCCGTGTTGAGGAATTGTTCGAGGCCAGAAAGCCGAAGAAGATGGCGCAGATCTCCGAGATCGACGGCGTCGTCGACGTCGACGATTCGCACCGCACGGCGCTGCGCAACATCACCATCACCGCTGACGACGGCGAGGTCAAGCAGTATCAGGTGCCGTATTCCGTCGGCCTGAAGGTCGAGCACGGCAAGCGCGTCCGCAAGGGCGAACCCATCACCGACGGCGCGCTGAACCCGCATGACGTGCTGCGCATTTCCGGCGTTGAGGCCGTGCAGGACTATCTGACGCAGGGCGTTCTCGCCGTGTACCGTCAGCAGGGCGTCGACATCAACGAAAAGCACATCGAGGTCATCATCCGCCAGATGATGCGCAAGGTCAAGGTCGAGGAGCCGGGCGACACGAACCTGCTGTCCGGCACGGTCGTCGATATATTCGAGTTCGAAGACGCCAACGCCGCCGTACAGGCGCGCATTGACGCCGGCGAGACGGACCTCAAGCCTGCGACCGACAGTCTCATCCTCATGGGCATCACCAAGGCGTCCCTTGCCACCGAGTCCTGGCTCTCCGCTGCCTCCTTCCAGGAGACGACGAAGGTCCTGACCGACGCGGCCATCAAGGGCAAGGTCGACCATCTGATCGGTCTGAAGGAAAACGTCATCATCGGCAAGCTCATCCCCGCGGGCTCCGGCCTCAAGGCCTACCGCGACTTCGATACGCTCACCACCCCGGAATCCATTGTGACCGAGGAAATGATCGACGACGAGAAGCTGTAAAATTTCAAGCCAGTCAGGCGCGGCATCTGCCGCGCCTGACGTTTGCTCTGAGACTGTTAAAAACCATGAAAAGAGTTGGACAACAGAACAGCTGGGGAAGAGTGAAGGGGGCAAAGAGCCCCCTTCGCGTTCAATCAACCAGTTTTTTGAACTTTTTTAAAGTTCGAAAAACTGCCTCAGCGGGGCGAAAAGATTTTTTCGCTCCGCTGAGGCGCGGCATCTGCCGCGCCTGACGTTTGCTCTGCCTGCCGCGTACATCTGTCTCTGTGCATTCTGCCAAAGTCCGAAAAGCATTGCAATTTCAAGGGAAAATCAAAAAAATATTTTCTTTTTGCGCGTTTTTTTTATTGACGCGCTTCGTGATTTCTGCTATAATTCATATTTGCGTGGGTCTGCCTGCGCGTATTTTCCATGGAGGTGTCTGGATGCCGGAACGGTTGACAAGCAACCGAAAGGTGATCGGTACGAAGCAGCTGCGCAAAGCGCTGAAGGCCGGGCGTGTACAAACCGCCTATGTGGCCGCCGACGCCGACCCCATCCTCCGCGAGCCGCTCGTCGAGCAGTGCCGCGACGCCGGCGTTGAGCTTGTCGAGATTGACGATGAAGGAACTCGGGAGGCTCTGCGGGATCCATGTCGGCGCAGCCTGCGCCGCACTTTTGCGCTGAAATGCGCTTTTTTCTGGTCCCAACGGAATATCTTTGATATTTCGGGATAAAATACATGATGCTGCAAAGCAGCCACAATCCGAGAAAGGAGGAACAATATGCCTACTTTTAACCAGCTGGTAAGAAAGGGAAGAGAACAGTCGACCTACAAGTCCACCGCTCCTGCTCTGCAGAAGGGTGTCAACACGCTGAAGAACCGTGCGACCGATCTGTCTTCTCCTCAGAAGAGAGGTGTCTGCACCGCTGTTCGTACCACCACCCCGAAGAAGCCGAACTCTGCTCTTCGTAAGATCGCCCGTGTGCGTCTGACGAACGGTTACGAGGTTTCCGCTTACATTCCCGGCGTTGGTCACAACCTGCAGGAGCACTCTGTCGTTCTGATCCGCGGCGGCCGTGTCAAGGACCTTCCCGGCGTCCGTTACCACATCATCCGCGGTACGCTCGACACCCAGGGTGTGCAGGGCCGTATGCAGGCCCGCAGCAAGTACGGTGCAAAGCGCCCGAAGGCCGGCAAGAAGAAGTAATTCTTCTGTCTATCATCGCAATTCTGCCTTGTGCAAGGCGATGCCTTGCTGAGAGTTTTTTATATATATTTTTATGAGAACCTCTTGGCAGGCACCCACGGAAGCTTCGGGCTTCCGAAGTACCTATGAAATCATTTTATGAAGGAGGGAAGCACAGTGCCCAGAAGAGGTAATGTTCCCAAGAGAGAGATCCTTCCCGATCCGATCTACGGTTCCGTTCTGGTGACCAAGCTCGTCAACAGCATCATGCTCGACGGCAAGAAGGGCGTAGCCCAGAAGGTCGTCTACGGTGCGTTCCAGATCGTGGAAGAGAAGACCGGCAAGTCTGGTCTTGAGGCTTTCCAGACCGCCATGGAAAATATCATGCCGGCCGTGGAAGTCAAGACCCGTCGTGTCGGCGGTGCGAACTATCAGGTTCCGATCGAGGTTCGCCCGGAAAGACGCCAGACCCTTGGACTGCGCTGGCTGACGAACTACAGCCGTGCAAGAAGTGAGAAGACCATGAAAGAGCGCCTCGCCGGCGAGCTCATGGATGCCTGCAACAACACGGGTGCCGCTGTCAAGAAGCGTGAAGACACCCACAAGATGGCCGAGGCCAACAAGGCGTTCTCTCACTTCCGCTGGTAATGACAGAAGGAGAACAGCATGCCAAGACAATATTCACTTGAGAATACGAGAAATATTGGCATCATGGCACACATCGATGCAGGCAAGACCACGACGACTGAGCGTATCTTGTTCTACACCGGTGTCAACTACAGACTCGGCGAAACGCACGAAGGCACCGCGACTATGGACTGGATGGAGCAGGAGCAGGAGCGTGGCATTACGATCACCTCTGCCGCTACCACCTGCCATTGGAAGGGCGTGCGGATCAACATCATCGACACTCCGGGCCATGTGGACTTTACGGTCGAGGTTGAGCGCTCCTTGCGTGTGCTCGACGGCGCTGTGACGGTCCTGTGTGCCAAGGGCGGCGTCGAGCCGCAGACCGAGACTGTATGGAGACAGGCCGACCAGTATCATGTTCCGCGCCTTGTTTACGTGAACAAGATGGACATGATGGGTGCCGATTTCTTCAATGTCCTGAAGATGATGGACGAGCGTCTCAAGTGCAACGCCGTTCCCATCCAACTGCCCATCGGAAGCGAAGATACCTTCCGCGGCGTGGTCGATCTCATCAAGATGAAGGCATTCGTCTTCTATGACGAGCTCGGCAAGGATATGCGCGAGGAAGCCATCCCCGCTGATATGGAGGAGCTTGCAAAGCAGTACCGCGACCATATGCTCGAGTCGATCTCCGACGAGGACGACCAGATCATGACGCTGTACCTCGAGGGTGAGGACATCCCCGAAAAGATGATCCGCACCGCGCTTCGCCGGGCGACGATCGGATATAAGATCGTTCCGGTCACCTGCGGCTCGTCCTATAAAAATAAGGGCGTTCAGGAACTGCTGGATGCAATTGTCGAGTATATGCCGTCCCCGCTGGACAAACAAGCAGTTACCGGCATCAACCCGAAGACCGACGAGGAAGAAACGCGCGAGCCCTCTGACGAGGCTCCGTTCGCCGCGCTGGCCTTCAAGATCATGACGGATCCCTATGTTGGCAAGCTGGCGTTCTTCCGTGTGTACTCCGGTTCGCTGGAGGCAGGCAAGACCGTCATGAACACCAACAAAAAGCAGCGCGAGCGTATGGGCAGAATCCTGCTCATGCACGCGAACCACAGAGAAGACCTCCCCGTTGTCTATTCCGGCGATATCGCCGCGGCCGTCGGCCTGAAGAATACCACCACGGGCGATACGCTCTGTGACGAGAAGCACCCCATCGTGCTCGAAAACATGGTTTTCCCCGAGCCCGTTATCCGCGTGGCGATCGAGCCAAAGACCAAGGCCGGGCAGGAAAAGATGGGTATCGCGCTCGCAAAGCTTGCTGAAGAGGACCCGACATTCAAAACCTACACCGATGAAGAGACCGGCCAGACGATCATCGCCGGCATGGGTGAGCTTCATCTGGAAATTATCGTTGACCGCCTGCTCCGGGAGTTCAAGGTCGAGGCAAACGTCGGCGCGCCGCAGGTCGCCTATAAAGAGACCATTCGCAAGAAGGTCAATCAGGAGACGAAATACGCGCGTCAGTCCGGCGGCAAGGGCCAGTACGGCCATGTCAAGATCACCGTCGAACCCAACGAGAGCGGCAAGGGCTTCGAGTTCATCAACGCCACCGTCGGCGGCTCTATCCCGAAGGAATTCATTCCTGCGGTCGAGCAGGGCATTCGCGGCGCGATGGAAGCGGGCGTTCTGGCCGGCTTCCCCGTGGTCGACGTAAAGGTCACGCTGTACGACGGCTCCTATCACGAGGTCGACTCGTCTGAGCTTGCGTTCAAGATCGCCGGTTCCATGGCGTTCAAGGAGGCCTGCCAGAAGGCGGATCCCGTCATTCTCGAACCCATCATGAAGGTCTGCATCATTGTCCCCGACGAGTATATGGGCGACGTCATCGGCGACGTCACCTCCCGGCGCGGCAACATCGCGGGCCTCACACAGCGCAACGGCGCGCAGCAGATCGACTGCTTCGTTCCGCTTTCCGAGATGTTCGGCTATGCGACCAACCTCCGCTCGAGGACGCAGGGCCGCGGCCAGTTCACCATGGAGCCGAGCCACTATGTGGAACTCTCCAAGAACCTGGCAGACGCCGTTATTTCGAAGCGCAAAGGATATTAAGCGCACCAGATCCCGTTTGCGTTGGAAATTCTTCTTGTCAAATCGGCAAATGTCGTGTATGATGAAGAGGATGCAAAAATAATACCGTAAGTGAATCAACTAAGGAGGATAATCCAAATGGCAAAACAGCATTTTATTAAGGATAAGCCCCATGTCAACGTCGGCACCATCGGCCACATCGACCATGGCAAGACCACGCTGACCGCAGCCATCACCAAGTATCTGGCTTTCTTCGGCGACGCTGAGTACACCGACTATTCTTCCATCGATAAGGCTCCGGAAGAGCGCGAGCGCGGCATTACCATCAACACCGCTCACGTCGAGTACCAGACCAACGACCGCGTTGGCCACAACTACAAGACCGGCGAAGACAACGTCCAGATCAAGGGCCGTCACTATGCCCACGTCGACTGCCCGGGCCACGCTGACTACATCAAGAACATGATCACCGGCGCTGCTCAGATGGACGGCGCGATCCTGGTCATCGCTGCTTCCGACGGCCCCATGGCTCAGACCAAGGAGCATCTGCTTCTGGCCCGTCAGGTTAACGTTCCTTCCGTCCTCGTCTTCCTGAACAAGGGCGACCAGGTCGACGACGAAGAGCTGCTCGAGCTCGTCGAGATGGAAGTCCGCGAGACTCTGTCCTTCTACGGCTTCCCGGGCGACGACACCCCCATCATCCGCGGCTCCGCTCTGAACGCTCTGGCTTCCGAGTCCACCGACCCGAAGGCTCCCGAGTATGCTTGCATCGAAGAGCTCATGCAGGCTGTTGACACCTGGATCCCGACCCCGGACCGCAAGGCTGACCAGCCCTTCCTGATGCCGGTTGAGGACGTCTTCACCATCTCCGGCCGCGGCACCGTCGCTACCGGTCGTGTCGAGCGTGGCGTCATCAAGAAGAACGAGCCCGTCGAGATCGTTGGCCTCGCGGACGAGAAGAAGTCCACCGTCGTCACCGACATCGAAATGTTCCACAAGCTGATGGACTACGCTGAGGCTGGCGACAACATCGGCGCTCTGCTCCGCGGCATCGACAAGAAGTCCATCGAAAGAGGCCAGGTCCTGTCCAAGCCCGGCTCCATCCATCCGCACACCAAGTTCGTTGGCCAGGTCTACGTTCTGTCCAAGGACGAAGGCGGCCGTCACACCCCGTTCTTCAACAACTATCGTCCGCAGTTCTACTTCAGAACCACTGACGTTACCGGCATCATTTCCCTGCCCGAAGGCGTTGAGATGTGCATGCCTGGCGATAACATCGACATGAAGGTCGAGCTGATCACCCCGATCGCTATCGAGAAGGGCCTCCGCTTCGCTATCCGTGAAGGCGGCCGTACCGTTGGTTCCGGCGTCGTCATCGAGATCGACGAGTAATTTCGCCAAAACCCCATAAAGCAGCAGCGCCCGGCGTGAGCCGGGCGCTGTTTCTGTATCAGCATCGTCTCCTTCCGACGAAACGCTTCCTGGCGCGTAAAATGAAACCGGAAACGAGGGACACATTATCGTTGTCAAGGGAAGCTTGTAAAAGACGATGAAAAAGCGCTGCTTGAACTGAAATAGACGCTTGCGTTGAGCAGCGGTCAGATGGTGTTATTTGAAACCGCTGCGCCTGGAACGCAGGGTGTGCCGTTCAGGCAGCCGGAGCGTCCAGCTCTGGAATTGGACAAAACAAAGGCATACGAACTTGGTTTTTCCAATTGAGTTCGTATGCCTTTCCTGACTTTATGAAATGAGTAATGTCCTTAAATATGAATGAAAGCTGTAGTATTCCCGGCCTGAGGCATCCAACGGACTGCGTTAGTTCTTCTTTTCAAGCGCGCGGCAGAGGACCGGCGCGATCAGGCAGGCCAGCACGCCGCCGATCACGGCTGTGAGAAGCTGCGGCCAGGTAAAAGCCGCTGTGACGGTGCTGAGCTTCGCTGCCGGGATGACAGCCGGGGCCACCAGCCGGACAAGGACGAGATACAGCGCTGCAAACTTTGCTGCGGCAGCCAGCACCATGCTGCCATATGCGGCGGGCAGCTTCTTTTTTTGCAGGAATCTGCCGACAAGCAGGGCAAACAGGACGGCGTAGACGGCGTTGCCCAGCGAAACGCACGGCACCAACGGCAAAAACGCCGGGCCGATACCGAGCAGATACGCGCAGAACGGCGAAATGACCGCGACCGTCACGCCGGACCAGACGCCGCCGATCAGCGCCGCGATGGCCAGCACCAGATTGACGCACGAGCCGGTCACCAGCTGGCCGAGGCTTTTGGTAAGGAACTGAATGGCGATCAGAAGCGCAAGGCAGACCGCCGTCCGCGCGATCCAGACTGTTTTTTTCATAAAAAATCTCCCCAAGCTTGTATTTTGCTGCTATTATAGCAATGTCATTCAAAAAAATACGTTGCAGCTGCAACAAAAAGGAGAGCAAAATGCTGACAGATGAAGAGAAGCGCATTCTGCTGCAAAACAGGCTTTTCGCAGAGCTTCCTGCGGAGCGGCTGGACGGGCTGCTGCAAAAGCTTTCCTCCCGCACGGCCTGCTTTGGAAAAAACAGCGTGATCTGGGGCATGGGCGAGCGGATCGACCATGCGGGGATCGTGCTGTCCGGGCGCGTGGAGGCGTGGCGGTACACGCAGGATGGACAGGAAAGCCTTTCCGCGGTACACGAGGCAGGCGGACTGTTTGGGGATGTTTTGATGTCGGCCCGGACGGTCGGCAGCCCGGTCGAGCTTCGCACGGCAAGGCCGTCCAAGATCCTGTTTCTATCGCTGGATGCACTGCTCCGCTGCTGCGCGGAGGATGGCGGAAGCGACTGCACACGGCTGCTGTCCAATCTGCTGGAGGAGATCTCGGAGAAATACTGGGCATTACAGCGCCATATCCGCCTCCTGTCCATTCCGGATGGTCGGACAAGGCTGGAAGCGTATCTGCGGCAGGAGGCGGGAAAAACCGGCGAGATCGTCTGCGCCGGAATGACGCGCGAGCAGATGGCCCGGTACCTTGGCATGAACCGCAGCGCCCTTTCGCGCCTGCTCGGCACGATGCAGCGGGAAGGCCGCTTAGAGCTTCGCCGGGGAAGCCTCCGACTCCTGAACGATATCGAAACGTGAATGACCGGTCCGCAAAAGCAGAACGAGGCCGGCGGCAGCTCCCGGACGACCGCCGGCACGCAAAGGCAGACAGTCTCACAAGCGCTCTTTGCACCTGCTGCGGCCGGTGCGCTGATACCATGCGGGCAGTTCCGCATAAAAGTGTTAACTACTTTCCTGGATCGCACGCCGTTCAGTCTTCGGGCGTCGAGATTGTGCCGGAGGTCTGCCAGCTTGACCTTTCTGGCAATCGGATCCTTTGCCAACGCCCTGACATAGTCCATACACGTAAAGTTTTATGTGTTACAATGTACTAGTATATTGTAACGTCTAAAAATCTGCAAAAGCAAACAGAGGGGATTTGCAGCAGATACCAGAGCGCTCCGATATTTACGGCGTTCGAATCCCTTCAGGCCTTCGTGCATAAAATGTACCGGCTGCAGTTGACAAGTGTTAATATCTGTGGTATCCTCAAAACATAACATACGTTAGCATTTTGAAGGGAGCACTGTGAAATGGAACATCTCAGACTGTCTGACGGGGAATGGAAGCTGATGAAAACGCTCTGGGCGCGCCAAGGGCAGACGTTGGCGGAGCTGGTGACTGCTTTGGACGCGGACACCGGCTGGAGCCGGGCGACAATTTTTATGATGCTCAAGCGGCTGATTGCCAAGGGCGCGGTCACGATGGACGGCAGCGGAAAATTTCAGACATACAGCGCGTCCGTCGCCTATGCCGACGTGGAGCCGGAGGAAACGGAGTCGTTTCTATCCAAGGTCTACGGCGGCAGTGTCGGGATGATGGTATCAAACTTAGTTGACCGCGGTGCGCTGTCCGAGCAGGAAATTCAGGAGTTAAAAGCCATTTTGGACGCAGCGGAGAAGGAGCACGCGCAATGAAAAAACAAATTCTCTTCCTGACGCTCTGCATCAGCCTTCTTTTATCAGGCTGTCAGAAAGCGCCAGAGGCTCCGCCCGCGGTGCAGGCGGAGGAAGCGCCGTGGGAAGCCGAATCGCAGGATTCGCAGTCCTCCTATAATGACTCGACGCAGGAGCCTCGTTCACAGGAATTTCGGAAAATCTACGGTGAGGAAGACGGTGCGGATTGGTGGAAGACTGCCGCGCAGGAAGAAGCAAAGGACGCTTCGGGCGTTGACCAATATGACGATGCAAAAACATGGAGCTGGGCACCGTATGAAACGCTCTATCGGACGGACGGCAGCTGCATGGGGCTGGTGCGGGAGGCCGATGGTACGCGGCACATCGGTGAAGTTCCAGACACAAAGGTCTGGATTCGGCTGAAGGACGGCACGCTTCTTTCTGACGAGCCGTTTGACGCCTGCATCGACTATATGGGCACGCCGGAGGGTGAGGTCTACTGCATCCGAAACGGCACCGGCTACCGCTATACCGTCAGCGCCGGAGACGGAAGCTTTTACCTCAGCGAAGTGGACGAGCCGAAAACTTTGGAGGAAGACCATTTCGGCTATCGTCTGCGCGTTACCCGCTGGGACAGCCGTGAACCGTGCTATGGCATTGTGACCGCAGACGGAGCAGAGGAGATCGCACCGGTCTATGAGCGTGTGGAGATTCCCTTCGCAGATCGCTTCCTGCTCTATGAGGGCGGCGCGTCGCAGGGGCCGGTCATGGGCCGGTGCCGGCTGACGGACGAGAACGGGAGCACGCTTTGTGCGCGCTTCCATTGGATCGATTACAGCGTATTTGACGATGGCTATATCGGCATCGCGGTATGTTACGGTGAACGTGCGGCATATCCGTGCTATGACGAGGACGGCCAGCCGATGCCGGAGGGGTATTGGCTCGTGGATTGGGACGGAAAGCTTTGCAGCGAGCGCTTTGCGAAGCTTTCCTTTGGGGACGGTGATGAGACGCACGCGGCGTCAGAAGACGATGTCCTGCGCGTCCTGCGCGAAGATGGCACAGAAGAACTGCTGCCGGTCGCAGAGCTGCTGCTTCCGTAGCTTAGATGGAAAGACAGGAGGATTTCTTATGCTGAGAGAAGTATTGACCGTTTCAGCGCTGATTCTGGCCGTCCTTCTGGTGCGGGCAATTTTCAAAAACCGCGTGCCGAAGCGGATGGTCTATACGCTCTGGCTGGTGGTGCTGGTGAAGCTGTGTCTGCCGGGGACGCTGGTTTCGCTGCCGGTGCTTCCGGCAGAGGAAGCGGCCGCGCCGGTGCAGCGCGTGGAGCTGCCCGCGCAGCCTCTCCCGGCGCAGCAGCCTGCGCAGGCTGTGACGCAGCCGCAGATGCCTGTGCAGCAGCCGATTTCCCCGGTGCAGGAGGCTGCGAAGCCGGCGGCAAAGCCGCTGACAGCGATGCAGATCTTTCAGATCGTCTGGGCGAGCGGCAGTGCGCTGCTCGGATCTTGGTTATTGGGCACGTGGCTGGTCTTCACAGTTCGGCTGCACAAGAGCCGGCGTTTTCTTGGCAGACACGGCAGGATGCGTATTTACATTTCCAGCACGGTCAAATCGCCGTGTCTGGCCGGGCTGGTTCCGGCGGTGTATCTGACGGAGGACGTGCTGCAAACGGATTCGACGGAATTGATTTTACGTCATGAACTCACGCATCTGCGGCATCTGGATTTCCTGTGGTCGCTCTGCCGGACGGCGGCGGTGATTGCTTACTGGTGGAACCCGTTTATCTGGCTGGCCGCGATTTGTTCCAAGCGCGACGCGGAGCTGGCGTGCGACGAGGCTGTCGCCGCCGGGCTTTCGGACGCGCAGCGCCTTGTCTATGCACGGGCGATTCTGGCGCAGGCCCCGCGTAAGGCCGCGGCCCTGAGCCTTGCCGGGCCTCCGGTCAGGGAGCGCATTCTGTTCCTGACGAAAAAGCAGCGCACGAGCGCTCTGTGCGTCATTCTGGCTGTGCTGCTGGTCGTGTCTGCGACCGGATGCTCGTTTGCGGAGCTGACGCGGCAGAAAACGGGGGAAATCACGCTGCCGGAGGAAGCGGAACCCGCACAGCAGGAAGCGCAGAAAACCGCGACGTCGCTGACGCAGGAACAGATCGACGAAGTCAACGCGGTCTTTGCCGACTATGAATTTCGACTGACGAAACACTCGGTCATTTCGCGGTCAACGGCTTCTTCACCTCGACCTATGACGATGTACGTGATCTGAATCTGAACAATTTCCTTGCTTACTTCGGAGAATGCGGCGAGGAGGATATTTCGGAGGAGGAATTTGCCCAGCTGAACGCCAAATGGGAATTCCGCGTCGACAGCGTGGAGGATTTCCCACTGCCCATCCACCGGTATCCTGCGTCTGCGGTCGAAGACGTCCTGAAGCGCTTCGCGGGCATCGGCCTTGCCGACCTGACGGATATGCAGACGCCGTTTTCCGGCTACACCTATCTCGAAGACACGGACGCATTTTATACCACCACCAGCGACTACAGCCCCGGCTATTTCCGCTGCACCAGCGGCGAGATCGAGCCTGACGGAGATACTGCGCTGCTGTACGGCAGCACGGCGGGATCTCTTTCCGGCAAGGCTGTTCTGAAGCTGGTGAAGGACGGCGAAAACTGGTACATTCATTCCTTTACGCTTGCTTCGCCGGAGCAATCGACCGTGCAGGAGGAACAGCTTCCGACGACCGAGCCGGAGGGTACGCTCCCCATCCCGGCCTCTTCCATGTTCGGTCTGACCGGGCGGGAGGCGGTGCTCTTTGACGCGGCAGTCGCGCAGCGGTACCCGCGCGACGACAATGATATCGTGCTGCCGAGCCTGCGCGAATACGGTTCATTTGAGGAAAACGGGAAAACCGTCGTCATATGCGACCTGCATTACGATTTTTACTATGACTACACCGGCCCTGACTGGGAGTGGAACGGAGGCGGCGCAACGACAGTGGCGAGATTCGAGCTGGATGCGCCGGGCAATGTCTGCACAGGCTTTGCGGAGTACCCGAGCGGGAGTCTGAGCGACTGGATCCGCGATTTCTGCGGCCCGCTTGCCATGCAGAACGCGGACGGAGCGTGGGTCTTGCCGGAGGCAGCGGGAGACTGGTTTCCAGCAGACATGAATCTACTCCAGCAGTATTTGGAGGTGATTGCCTCCACTGCCCCGTCAAGTGACGCGCCTGCGGCGGATTCTCTTTCTGATGATATGATTTGGGAATATGTTCACGAAAAGCTGGACTATGCACACTGGGCGCAGGACATGACGGCGGAATATGAGGATATCGTTCGGAAATTCCAGATCGAGGACAGCAAAATGAGCGATCTGCCGGGCGATGTTTCCCAGTGGCCGCGCTATTATTCCGCGTTTGTTGACTATTTCAGCGCTGCAAACGCCGATCTGCGGTATCTGGACGCGGATACCATCTGGACGAAGGACTTATCGGAAGACCGGCAATCATTGATCGTCACGCTGACGCGGGCGGACGTCATATTGATGCTCTCCTATTCGCTCCAGACCTCGCAGATCACGGAGGTCAGCACGCGCCGGAACGCAGTTCTGCAGAGCGTGACCGGGGATTCCATCACGGCCGAGCATATTACGCTGCTGAATGCCTCTCTCGAAGAGGATCTGCAAACGCTCAAGGCGCTGAATATTCCACCGCAGAATTATTATTATGGATATTACCGGGTCGATTCCGGCGAACTTTACACCTATAAAGTCGACCCGAACGCATCCGTCACGATCTACGATATCGAGCAGGAATATGGCGCAGGCGAGGACCGGCTGTATACGTTCAAAACATGGCGGGACTTTGCCGCCGCCGTGCAGGAAAACGAAGGGCTGCTCGTCCAGCCGTATACGCTTACTTTGAAAAACGGCGTTGTGGTCAAAATCGAGGAAAAATTCTATCATTAAAAACTCTGCCCGCAGACCGTTGAAGCTGCGGGCAGAGTTTTTTATGGAGCGCGTTATGATGCCTGTTCGAACTGGCTGTTGTAGAGGGCGGCGTAGAAGCCGTTTCGCTGCATGAGTGTTTCGTGCGTGCCGCTTTCGATGATGTCGCCGTCCTTCATGACGAGGATGAGGTCGGCGTTTTTGATCGTCGACAGGCGGTGGGCGATAACGAAGCTGGTGCGGTTTTCCGTCAGCTTATCCATGGCGCGCTGGATGAGCAGCTCCGTGCGCGTGTCGACAGAGCTGGTCGCCTCGTCGAGGATGAGCATGGGCGCGTTCTGGAGCATGGCGCGGGCGATGGTCAGCAGCTGCTTCTGCCCGGCGGAAATGCTGGTACTCTCGGACAGGACAGTGTCGAAGCCGTCCGGCAGCGAACGGACGAATTTATCCAGCCCGCAGGCGCGGCAGACGCGATTTAATTGTTCATCGGTCACGTCCGACAGATTGTAGACAAGATTTTCCCGGACTGTGCCCTCAAACAGCCATGTGTCCTGCAGGACCATGCCGAACAGCTTGTGCACGTCCTCGCGGCTGAGCTCAGATGACGGCACACCGTCAATTCTGATGCAGCCGTCGGAGATCTCATAGAACCGCATGAGCAGGTTGACCATGGTCGTCTTGCCAGCGCCGGTCGGGCCGACGATGGCGACCTTCTGGCCGGGGGCGACGTGGGCGGAGAAGTCCTTGATGATGATCTTATCCGGTGAATCCGGGTAGCTGAAGCGGACGTGCTCGAAGTCGACCTCGCCGCGCACGGGGCGGGGGCAGCTCCGGTTTTTCCGATTCATCGGGCAGTTCCTCGCTGCCGAGGAAGTCAAAGATGCGGTGCGCGGAGGCGGAGGCTGTCTGCAGGTTCGTCATGCCCTGCGCGATCTGGGTGAGGGGAGAGGTGAACAGGCGCACATACAGGATGAACGAGACGATCACGCCGATATCGATGATGCCCTGGATCGCGAGGATCGAGCCGAGCACGCACACGGCGACATAGGACAGGTTGCCGATGACATTCATGAGCGGCTGCATGACGCCGGACAGGAACTGCGAACGCCAGTTCGCGTCGTAAACAGCGTCGTTCAGCGTGTCAAAGGTCTTGCCGACAGGCTCTGCCGCGCGGGAAATGCGCACGACCTCGTGGCCGGAATACATTTCCTCGACATAGCCGTTCAGTTTGCCGAGGCTTTCCTGCCGGGCGGTAAAGTATTTCTGCGAACGGGACATGATGAGCACGACGAGCAGCAGCCCGACGAGCGTAATGCCCAGCGCGGCAAGCGCCAGCCGCCACTCGGTCACGAACATCATGATGAGGCAGCCGGCAAACTGCGTCGCGGCGGAGATGATCGTCGGCAGGCTGTTGGTCAGTCCCTGCTGGAGCGTGGAGACATCGTTGGTGATGCGGCTGAGAATATCGCCCTGTGCATGAAAGTTGAAGTATTTCTGCGGCACCCGGTTGATCTTTTCGGACAGCTCCGCGCGCATACGGTAGGACATTTTGAGCGTGACGCTCGCCATGATATAGTGCTGGATGAAGCCAAAGAGCGCGCTCAGGCCGTAAATGACGGCAAGCAGTATGCCGACTCTTGCAATGGCTGCAAGATCAATGCCGCCGAGCAGGCCGTCGGACATGATGGTCGCGATCTTACCGACCTGATCCGGGCCGATGATGGTCAGCACGGCGCTGAGCGCCGCCAGCACGAGCGCCAGAATGACGACGCCGAGGCTCCTGCGCATATACGCGCTCAGGTCGTTCAGAGCGCCTTTGGGATCCGTTTTTTCTGTTGGACGCATATTGGGCCTCATTTGGATGCGCCTCCTTTCTTGAGCTCTTCCTCGCTCAGCTGTGACATGGCGATCTCGCGGTAGACCGTGCAGGACGCCATCAGTGCGTCATGCGTGCCGAGTCCGCAATTTCGCCGCGGTCGAGCACGAGGATCTGATCGGCATTACGGATGGTGCTGATGCGCTGGGCGACGATGATCTTCGTCGTGCCGGGAAGCTCCTTCGCAAGCCCCTCGCGGAGCACCGCGTCGGTCTTATAGTCCAGCGCGGAGAACGAATCGTCGAAAATCAGAATTTCCGGCGTTCTTGCCAGCGCCCGCGCGATGGAAAGCCGCTGCTTCTGCCCGCCGGAGACGTTCCGGCCAAGCTGGGCGATGGGATGTGCGGCCTTTTCGGGTATTTGTCCACAATTCCGCAGCCTGCGACAGGGAAAGCGCGGCTTGCAGCGACGCGTCCGTCTTTTCTGCTGCGCTCTGCCCGAAAAAGACATTGTCTTCAACCGTGCCGGAGAACAGAACGGCCTTCTGCGTCACATAGCCGAGCTTGTTGTAAAGCGCGTCGAACGTATACTCGCGCACGTCCAGCCCGTCTACAAGGACAGTGCCAGCCGTCGCGTCGTAAAAGCGCGGAATGAGGGAGGCCAGCGTCGTCTTGCCGCTGCCGGTCGCGCCGATGATGGCCAGCGTCTGGCCCTTTTCTACCTTGAAGCTGATATGCTCCAGCTCATCCGCAGCCGCGCCCGGATAGCGGAAGGAGACATCGCGGAACTCGACCGTGCCGGTCCCGCTGCCCTCTGTCTTCGCGCCGGGGACGACGTGCGGCTTTGTGTCCAGCACCTCGTTGATGCGCTCTGCCGAGACCTGCGCCTGCGGCACGAGCATGAAGATCATCACGAGCATCATAAAGGACATCACAACATAGGTCGCGTAGGTGCTGAACACCAGCACGTTTGTGAACATCGTCAGCCGTGCGGCGGGATCTGTCAGCGCGATCGACTCAACCAGCGCCGCGCCGACCCAGTAGACGGCGAGCGCCAGCCCGTTCATGCCGAAGCCGAGCATCGGCTGGAGCAGGGCGAACAGCCGCTGGTTTTTCAGCTGCAGGTTCATCATCTCGCGGCTGGGGCCGTCGAATTTCCGGTTCTGATAGTCCTCCGCGCCGAAGGCATGGACGACGTTGATGCCGGTCAGATTTTCCCGCGCGACGCGGTTGATCTGGTCGGTCTTTTTCTGCACCTGACGGAACCGGGGCAGGCAGCTGGACATGATCAGCAGCACCATCACAACGATTGCCACAACGAAGCCGCCCGTTACCGCCGAGAGCGTCCAGCTTTTGCCGAGGATCTTGATGATGGCCCAGACGGCCATGATCGGGGCCTTCATGAGCATCTGCAGGCCCATGGCGACGATCATCTGAATCTGGGTAATATCGTTGGTCGTTCTGGTGATGAGGCTGGGGACAGAAAAGGACTGCATTTCCTCGCTGCCCGCGTCCATGACATGGTGGAACAGGTCGGCGCGGACGGAAAAGCTGAAGCCGGAGGCCGTCTTTGCCGCCAGATACCCGCAGCCGACAGCCAGAACGGCGCTGGCCAGCGTACACAGGAGCATCTCGCCGCCGACGGATAAAATATCCGCTGTGACGCTGCCGGGGGTTTTGATGAGCGTGGTGAGCCGGGTCATGTAATCCGGCAGCTTCAGGTCGAAATAGACCTGCGCCACGACGAGAACTGCGCACAAAAGCGCCATCAGCGCCTCGCGCTTTCGCATACGCTTGAGAAGTTTGATCATGGGGGGTTACATCTCCGTTCCTTTGGGATTTTCCATGCGGATCCGTTCGATATTGCGTTCAAAGGCGGCCACGCAGCGGCGGAAGTGCGCTAAGTCCTCCGCACGCAGGCCCTCGGTGAGCCGGTCGGCGAACGACTTTTGTAGCCTGCGGCCCTGCTCGATGACGGGCGCTGCCTTTTCGGTCAGCACGAGCGCCGTCTTGCGCCGGTCGCCGGGGACAGGCTGCCGCTGCAGAAAGCCCTCGCCCACAAGCCGGTCAATATGAAACGACACGATCGCGGGCTTCAGTCCGCGCATCCGGCAGATCGCGCCCGCCGTCTCGCAGCCGGGATTATTCGCCAGAAACAGCAGAATATCCGCCGCCGCAGGCGGCAGACCGGTTTCCGCGCACAGCGGCGAAAGCGCGGCGTGATAGGCGTCAGAAAAGCGTGCAGCATTGGCAAACATGGCAGACGCGGTCAGAAGGGGTTCCGGCATGAGTTAAGACCTCCAATATCGAACTGTTCAATATTGAATTAAATCATACACGAAAAATATGAAAAGTCAAGGAACGATTTGTGAACATTCCTTGACTTTTCGAAAGCCGAAAGCAGCATCCAAGGCTCCTCTTCTAAGGGAAGCAATCTGATATGCTGAACACGCCCTGCGAGAAGCCTCGCAGGGCGTGTTGTGCGGTGCGGTTACCGTTCTTCGCGGAAGTACGGGATGCCGAGGGACTGAGGCGGCTGATCCTCCTTCTTTTTGCGCATGGAGACCATGAGCAGGACAAGGATCGTGACCACGTAGGGGAGCATCTTGAACAGCTCCAGCGTGCTTCTGGACAGGCCGGGGATGTAGTTATACGCCCAGTAGAGAACGCCGAACAGATACGAACCCCAGATCGCGCGCAGAGATTTCCACGTTGCGAAGATGACCAGCGCGACGGCCAGCCAGCCGAGGGCTTCGATCGTGCCCTGGTTCTCCCAGGTGCCCTTGATGTAGTTCATGACGTAGTACGTGCCGCCGAGGCCGGAGATACCGGCGCCGATGCAGGTGGCAAGGTACTTGTACTTTGTGACGTTGATACCGGCAGCGTCAGCCGTGGCGGTATTTTCGCCGATGGCGCGCAGGCTCAGGCCCGTGCGGGTCTTCGACAGGAAGAACCAGATCGCAACGGCGAGGATGATCGCCACATAGGTCAAAAAGCCGTAGGAGAACAGGAGCGTGCCCAGACGGAGCTTGCCGGTGAAGCCGTCAAAGAAATTGACGAGGGAAAGCGAGTAGTTGCGGAATGCCTGCGAGGTCACGGCTACGGAGACCTGGCCGACGCCGCCGGCGAGCTTGTTGAGGCTCCCGCCGAAGAAGTTGCCGACGCCGGAGCCGAGGATCGTCAGGGTCAGGCCGGTGACGTTCTGGTTCGTGCGCAGCGTGATGGTCAGGAAGCTGTAGATGAGGCCGCCAAGCGCGGAGGCGAGGAACGACGCGACGAGACACATAATGACGCACAGCGCCGCGCTCGGCTCGATCCCTGCGTTGACGCAGTAGACGTTTTCATACATGAACGTGGACGTCAGACCGGCGATGCCGCCGAAATACATGATACCGGGAACGCCGAGGTTGAGGTTGCCGGATTTCTCCGTGATGATCTCGCCGAGCGCGCCGAACATGATAACCGTGCCGAACACGATGGCAGAGTGCAGAAGGTCAGGGAATTTCAGCAAAAAATCTAACATATTCAGCTCCTCCTTACTTGTGCTTCGCGCCGGTCTTGACCTGATAGTTGATGAAGAACTCGCTGCCGAGGATGAAGAACAGAATGACGCCGGAGATGATCTTCGAGACGTATTCGTTCAGGCCGAAGTCGGAAGCGATCTGCACCGCGCCCTTGTCGAGGAACGACAGCAGCGCCGAGATCAGGATCATGACGAACGGGTTCATTTCGCGAGCCACGCGACGATGATCGCGGTGAAGCCGCGGCCGCCGGCGGTCGAGGTGGAGAGGGTATGGCTGACGGCGGAGACGGCGAGGAAGCCTGCGAAGCCGCACAGCGCGCCGGACAGGGCCATCGTGCGCACATAGATGCGCGGGACGCGGATACCGGCGTAGCGTGCGGTATTCTCCGAGTCGCCGACGACGGCGATCTCATAGCCGTGCTTGGTGTATTTCAGATAGAGGTACACGAGCGCCGCGAGGACGAGCACGATGATGACCGTCCACATGAAGTCCTTGTTATAGCCGTCGGAGAACATATTGCCGATCCAGCCGACGTACTTGACGTCGCCCTTGGAGTTGATGGTGCCGATGGAGTTCGATCCTGGAGGGTTCTCCCACTTGGAGACGGCGAACGACGTGAGCTGAATGGCGATGTAGTTCATCATCAGCGTGAACAGCGTTTCGTTCGTGTTCCACTTGGCCTTGAAGAAGCCGGGGATGAGGCCCCAGATGCCGCCCGCGACGATGGCGCTGATGGCCATGCACAGGAAAAGCATCACGATGTTCATCTTGCCTGCGAAGTTGATCATCCAGAACGCGGTGGCAATGCCGCCGACGAGCATCTGGCCCTCCGCGCCGACGTTCCAGAAGCGCATCTTGAACGCGGGCGCCAGACCGATGGCGATACAGGTCAGGATCATGCAGTCGCGGATGGTGAACCACATACGCTTGCTCGTGCCGAACGCGCCGGAGGCGAGGGAAACGTAAACCTTCAGGGGGTTCATCTTGACGATGGCATAGATAATGATGCCGTCGACGATCAGAGCCAGCAGAATGGCGATGGCGCGGATCGACCAGGCCTTGCTGAGGGAAATTGTGTCTCGTTTGGAGATATGCATACTCTATTAACCTCCGATCTTCGTCATCATCAGGCCGACGGCGTCCTTCGTGGTCTTGCGGCCGTCGACGATGCCGGAAACCTTGCCGCCGCACAGAACGAGAATGCGGTCGCACAGCTCCAGCAGAACGTCCAGATCCTCGCCGACATAGATGACACTGACGCCCTTCATCTTCTGCTCGGTCAGCAGATTGTAGATGACGTAGGACGTGTTGATGTCCAGACCGCGCACGGCGTAGGCCGTCATGAGAACAGCCGGGTTCTGCGCGATCTCGCGGCCGACGAGCACCTTCTGCACATTGCCGCCGGAAAGACGGCGGATGGGCGTGCGATTGATATCCGGGGTGACGACCTCAAGATCGTCCACGATCTTCTGCGACAGGTCGCGCGGGAACTTGCGGTCGGTCAGCGGGCCCTTGCCGCGCCGGTAGGTGCGGAGCATGATGTTCTGAATGATGTTCATGCCGCCGACGAGGCCCATGCCGAACCGGTCCTCCGGGACGAAGGACAGCAGGAGGCCCTTGCGGATGATATCGAGCGGGTCCATGCCGTTGAGCAGACATTCGGTTCCGTCCGGCTCGATGTATGTAATTTTGCTGCCGGCCTCCAGCTTCTGCAGGCCGGAAATGGACTCAAGCAGCTCCTTCTGGCCGGAGCCTGCGATGCCCGCGATGCCGAGGATCTCGCCGCCCATGGCGGTGAAGGTCACGTCGTCGAGCATCTTGACGCCTTCCTTGTTCTTGACGGTCAGGTGCTCGACCTTCAGGCGCTCGGTCTGGTTCTCGTTCAGCGGACGGTCAATGTTCAGGGAAACGGCCCGGCCGACCATCATGTCGGTCAGCGACTGCTGGGAAGCGGTGGCAGTGTCGGTATCGCCGATGTACTCGCCCTTGCGCAGAACGGCCACGCGGTCGGAGACGGCAAGCACCTCATGCAGCTTGTGCGTGATGATGATGATCGCCTTGCCGTCCTTTTTCATGTTGCGCATGACGGTGAAGAGCTTTTCCGTCTCCTGCGGGGTCAGAACGGCGGTCGGCTCGTCGAGGATCAGGATATCCGCGCCGCGGTAGAGCACCTTGACGATCTCGACGGTCTGCTTCTGCGAGACGGACATCTCGTAGATCTTCTGGTTCGGGTCAATGTCGAAGCCATAGCGGTCGGCGATCTCGCGGACGGCCTTGGCAACGGCGTTTTTGTCCATCTTGCCCTTGTCGCCGGGCAGGCCCAGAATGATATTCTCGGCAGCCGTAAAGACGTCGACGAGCTTGAAATGCTGGTGGATCATGCCGATGTGCAGATCAAACGCGTCCTTCGGGGAGCGGATCTCCACTTCCTTCCCATCGACGAAGATCTGGCCCTCGTCCGGATAGTAGATGCCGGAGAGCATGTTCATAAGCGTGGTCTTGCCGCTGCCGTTTTCACCCAGCAGGGACAGGATCTCACCCTTATGCAGCTCCAGACTGATCGATTTGTTCGCCACGACCTGTCCGAAGCGCTTGGTGATGTTTCTCAGTTCGATTGCGTTTGCCAAGCAAGTCATCCTTTCTGTCTTGGAATTCGCTCCGCTGTTTTGCAAAACGCCGCTTTCCGGCGGCGGTTTTGGCGAGTTCGCGGAAAGCCTGTCCCTCCAACGTTGAACGGAATTGAAAAAACAGGGAATCTCAGTTAAAAACTAAAGATATTCTATCATTTTGTGAAGAGATTGTAAATACGCTTTCTGCAAAAAATACAAAAAAATATAGCAGGCCTAACAAATTTTTAGTCAGCATGCAAAACTTTTATGCAGTAAAGTGTACGCAGAAAGGCTCCCGTTGCCGCACGCTGTACGACAATGGGAGCCTTTGGGAAAGTTTTGTTCGTTGGTCAGTCTCACGCTTCCATCCGCGCGCGGATGGCCTTCAAAAATGCCTCGCTCGTGACCGGCGCGGGGCGTTCGCCCTCGACGAGGCCGGCGAGGTCGCCGGTCATGATGCCGGAGCGGATCGTGTCGAGGCTGGCCTGTTCGAGCCTGTCCGCGAAGGCTTCGAGCGCCGGAAGCTTATCCAGCTGGCCGCGCTTTTTCAGCGCGCCTGTCCACGCGAAGATCGTCGCCATCGGGTTGGTCGAGGTCTGTTCGCCCTTGAGGTAGCGGTAATAGTGCTTCGTGACCGTGCCGTGCGCGGCCTCAAATTCTGTCGTGCCGTCCGGCGCGACGAGCACGGAGGTCATCATGGCGAGCGAGCCGAACGCCGTGGACACCATATCGCTCATCACGTCGCCGTCATAATTCTTGCAGGCCCAGATGAAGCCGCCCTCGCTGCGGATGACGCGGGCGACCGCGTCGTCGATCAGCGTGTAGAAATACCGCAGGCCAAGCGCCTCGAACTGCGTCCTATAGCTCTTCTCGTATTCTTCTTCAAAAATGCGCTTGAACGCGCCGTCATAGACCTTGGCAATGGTATCCTTGGTGGAGAACCAGAGATCCTGCTTCGTATCAATGGCATACTGGAAGCAGGCCCGCGCGAACGAGCGGATGCTGCTTTCCTTATTGTGTTCGCCCTGGAAGACGGCGGGGCCGTCGGTTTTCTGGACGAGAACGGTCTGCTCCCTGCCGGATGCGCCCTTGAAGGTCATGGTGCATTCGCCGGGCTCGTCCGTCTCAAGGCTTACGGACTTATACACGTCGCCGTAGGCATGGCGGGCGATCGTGATCGGCTTTTTCCATGTGCGCACGACCGGCTTGATCGTGTCCAGCAGAATGGGCGCGCGGAAGACCGTGCCGTCCAGAATGGAACGGATGGTGCCGTTCGGGCTTTTCCACATCTCGGTCAGCTGCGGATATTCGGCCATCCGCTGCGCGTTCGGCGTGATCGTCGCGCATTTGACGGCCACGCCGTATTTTCTGGTCGCCAGCGCCGCGTCGACCGTGACCTGATCGCGCGTCTCGTTGCGGTGCAGCAGGCCGAGATCGTAATACTCGGTCTTGAGGTCGACAAACGGGCAGATCAGCTCGTCCTTGATCATCCGCCAGAGCACCCGCGTCATTTCGTCGCCGTCCATCTCGACGAGCGGCGTTTTCATCTGAATTTTTTCCATATCGGTCCCTTCTCTCTTATCCGCGCTTGGCGTAGTAATTCATCAGGCAGCCGTCGAGCAGAATGTCCCGCTCATCCGGCGTCAGGCCCTTTACGTGCAGCAGAAGCTCTGCTTTTTCGCCGGTCTGCCGCAGAACCTCCGCGGGGAAATCCTCACAGCCTTTCTCCAGCCGCTTCCGCACGTCCGGCACGAAGACCAGATCGCCCGGCGCATAGTCGAATGGCGTGCCTGCGTCCAGCGTGAACGGCAGCATACCCCAGTTGATGCAGTTGCTGCGGTAGCGCTTGGTGGCGAATTCATAGCAGATATTCGCAAGTCCGCCCAGAACCTTCTGGCAGGACGCGGCCTGCTCCCGCGCGGAGCCGTCGCCGGGCTTGTTGGCGAACACGCAGGAGCCGAACTGCGTCGTGTTCAGAAGCGCCTCCGCGTCGCCGACGCGCGAGAGCGCGGCGAGAATGTCCGAGGGATTCGAACCCTCCCGCCGTTCGGCTTCTTTGCGGCAATTTCCTTTGCGCGCGGCACATAATCCGGCACGCGGCGCGAAAGCGTAAACTCCGCCAGCCGCAGGGGGTTCGAGCGGTAGGACGACGTTTCGCCCGACGGGATCAGCTCGTCCGTCGTGGTCACGGGGTCATGAATGACGGCGGCAAGTTCCAGAAGAAGATGTTCGCCCAGTTCGTACATTCTGGGCCAGTCGGTGATGTTCGGACCCATGATGAGTTTTGTTTCCGGCTGCGGATGGCCAAAGCCGTTGTAAACACGGCGGGCATAAACCGTCTTGTCAAACTGGTACGGATGGCGTTCCGGGGTATAGTCCAACTCATCCGCCGGGGTGATGCGGCCGCCGTTTCTGGCTGTTGCCGCAATGGAGCGCGCGTCCATGAGGCACACGCCCGCAAACTGCCCTTCGCCGGGCTTTGAGCCCTCGCGGTTCGGGAAATTGCGCGTCGTGTGGCGCAGAGACAGGCCGTTGTTGGCCGGCACATCTCCCGCACCGAAGCACGGGCCGCAGAAGCTGGGCTTGATGATCGCACCGGTTTCCAGCAGCGACTCCGTCACGCCCAAGCGCGTCAGGGCGAGGCTGACCGGGACGGATGTGGGATAGACGCTCATGGAGAAATACCCGCTTCCGACCGAGCCGCCGCGCAGGATCTGCGCAGCCTCGTCGATATTATCAAACATACCGCCCGCACAGCCCGCAATAATCCCCTGATCGGCCCAGACACCGCCGTCGTGAAGCTTGTCCAGCAGATGCACGTTGGCCTTCGGCCAGCGCCTTTTTGCCTCGGCCTCCACACCGGCCAGCAGTTCCTGCGCGTTCGCAGGAAGTCACGGATGGTGTACGCGTTCGACGGGTGGAACGGCAGCGCGATCATCGGCTCAAGCTGGCTGAGATCCAGCTCGATCATGCGGTCATAATACGCGCCATCCTCCGGCGACAGCTTTTTATACGCTTCGGGGCGGCCGTGAACTTCAAAAAACCGTTTCGTCTCCTCGTCCGTCTCCCAGATGGAGGACAGGCAGGTCGTCTCGGTCGTCATGACGTCGATGCCGTTGCGGAAATCAATGGGCAGCTTCGCAATGCCGGGGCCTGCGAATTCCAGCACGCGGTTCTTGACGAAGCTGCTTGCGAATGTCGCCTTGACCAGTGCGATTGCCGCGTCGTGCGGGCCGACGCCCCGGCGGGGCGTTCCCGTCACATAGACCAGCACGACCTCGGGAAGCGGCGCGTCCCACGTGTGCCTCAAAAGCTGCTTGGCAAGCTCCGGCCCGCCCTCGCCGACGGCCATCGTGCCGAGCGCGCCGTAGCGCGTGTGCGAGTCAGAGCCTAAAATCATTGACCCGCAGGCAGCCATCTGCTCGCGCGCGTAGGAATGAATGACGCTCTGGTTGGCGGGAACGTAAATGCCGCCGTATTTCTTTGCCGCGGACAGGCCGAAGACGTGGTCGTCCTCGTTGATCGTGCCGCCGACGGCGCAGAGGCTGTTGTGGCAGTTCGTCAGCGCGTAGGGGAGTGGGAACTCCTTCATGCCGGAGGCCCGCGCCTGCTGGATGATGCCGACATAGGTGATATCGTGTGAAAGCATGGCGTCGAACCGGATGCGGAGCTGCCGCTCATCGCCGGACTGGTTGTGCGCCTGCAAAATGCGGTAGGCCATGGTGCGTCTGCGGCCCTCGTCCGGGGTGAGCGGCGCCGTCGGCTTCGGCACGCCGCCGCAGAGGAATACGCCGTGATCGGTCAGTTTCATAGTATGTTCTCCCTTCTGTACAGGGTCTTTTTTCTTGGGATATACTTTATCACAGAAATGCGTTTTTGAAAAGTGCTTCTGAAAAAATTCATAAATCCTGCAAATCCAGCAGAAAACTACCTGATATGCAGGACGTTTTGCAAGTATGCACGATTATCCCGTCATTTTGTGCGAACCGTTCTTGCATTTTCTGCTTCCGTCCGGTATGATGGACAAAACAGACGGGAGGGACAGGCGGATGGCGCAGTATTATATGCTTTACAAGCCGCGCGGACTGCTCACCGCGAAGCGCGACGCGCGGCGGGAGACGGTCATGTCCTGCTTTCCGGAGGCGCTGCGCGAGACGCTGCACCCGGTCGGGCGGCTGGACAGGGATACGGAGGGGCTGCTGCTGTTTACGGACGACGGGATGCTCGACGTGCGCCTGCTCCGGCCCGAGCAGCACGTGGAAAAGGAATACGAGTACCGCGCATTCGGGTTACTTGACGAGACGGCCATGCGGCAGCTGGAGGAGGGCGTTTTGCTTTTGGAAGGGCAGCCGCCCTCGCTGCCTGCCCGCGCGCAGCTGCTTGCGCACACGAGCATCGGGGAAAGCGCGCCGTATCTGCCCGAGCGCTTCCGCGAGAAATACCTGAAAAACCCGGCCCGGCCCGTCACGGCCGGCAAGCTCTGGATCACGGAGGGCCGCAAGCATCAGGTCAAGCTGATGATCAAAGCCGTGGGCGGCCATGTGTTTTACTTAAAGCGCCTTGCCATCGGCCCCGTCCGGCTGGACGAAGCGCTCCGCCCGGGCGAATACCGCCCGTTGACGGCGGAAGAGCTTGCCGCGCTTATGCCACCGGCGACCAGCAGCGGCGGTACTGCTGAGGCGTAGCGCCTTCGCGGGAACGGAAGACACTGATAAAATAGCTGGTGTTCTCCATGCCGACGCGGTAGGCGACTTCGGATACCGGCAGGTCGGTCGCGCGCAGCAGTTCCTTGGCGCGGGTCAGGCGCAGGCGGGTCAGATACTCGCCGGGCGACTGGCCGAAATACCGCTGGAAGCTCCGCTGCAGGTGGTATTTGCTGATGTTATAGCGCGCCGAGAGCGTATCGAGCGTGATTTTCTGCGCGTACTGCTCGTGCAGATACTGCCGCACTTTCTGCAAAACTGCGGGCACTGGCTGCGGGCGCTGCTGCGCCGCGCCGTGGATCAGACCGCAGAGGATCGTCGTCATGAGCGCCGACGCGTCCAGATCGCGGCCCAGCCCGCCGCCGTCCTCCCCGGCCAGGGCCAGAAGCGCGCTCATCTGCGCGGACACCGGACTGTCGACCGGCAGCGACGCGGCTGCCCGCCCCTGCGTCTGCGACAAAAACGCCTGATAGTACGCATCCGCCGTTGCGCCGTAAAAATGGAACCAGAGGACGTCCCACTGTCCCGCGTCCGGCGCAGTATAATAGTGCTGCGGCGCACGGCAGTCGATCCAGAAAAAGCTCCCGGCGGGAAGCCGGTAGGTTTCGCCGCCATATTCCAATATTCCGGCCCCGGAAAGCGTCAGCTTGACAAGATACGAATCCAGCTCCTTTCGGACGGTATAGTAATTTGCACCAGAAATGAAATGCCCGGCCTCCTGCAAATACAGCAGCTTGTCGCGGGCAAACGCGCCCGCCGAGACGATCTTCCATTCGGACTCCGGCGTCATATCGAGATTGTAGTGCAGCACTTCCATTCGGCAGTCCTCCGCAAAACAGCAAGATATTGATATTTCAAAGCAAGCCTATGATACCACACACAGGCTTGCTTTTCTATAATGAAATGTAGAAACCCATAAAAAACAGGGAGGAAACGAACATGGAACGCTACGCGTGGAAAGCGACGGTTCTTCCGGGAAAGCTGGAAGAATACATCCGCCGCCACAACGAGATCTGGCCGGAGATGAAGGACGTGCTGCATCAGGCCGGGATCCGCAACTATACGATCTGGAATGTCGGCAATGAGCTGTTCGGCTATTATGAGTGCGACAGCGTCGCCGAGGCTGCCCGCGTGCAGGCCGAAAGCCCGGTCGTGGACCGCTGGAACGAGTACATGAAGGACGTTATGCTGATGGAAATGGACCCGGAAACCGGTGCGCAGCCGCTCATGAAACAGGTCTTCTTTTTTAATTGAGGGAGGAACAACTATGAACGCTTATACACTTGCAAAGGAACGCTACGCCGCGCTCGGCGTCGATACCGAAGCCGTGCTGGAAACACTGAAAAACGTGACCGTCTCCGTCCACTGCTGGCAGGGCGACGACGTCGTCGGCTTCGACGCGAAGGAGGCCCTCTCCGGCGGCATCCAGACCACCGGCAACTATCCCGGCAAGGCCACCACGCCCGAACAGCTCATGGCGGATTTCGACGAGGTCCTGCGCCTGACGCCGGGCAAAAAGAAGCTCAATCTGCACGCAAGCTACGCCATTTTCGAAGCCGGTGAGTTTGCTGACCGCGACGCCATTCAGCCGAAGCATTTTTCCCGCTGGGTCGCCTATGCCAAAGAGCGCGGCCTTGGCATCGACTTTAACCCGACGTTCTTCTCTCATTCCATGGTCAAGGACGGACTGACGCTCTCGTCCCCGGACGAGACGGTCCGCAATTTCTGGGTCGAGCACGGCAAGCGCTGCATGGCCATTGCGGAGTATTTCGCCGAGGAAACCGGCAAGCCCTGCGTGATCAACTTCTGGATTCCCGACGGCTATAAGGATTACCCGGCGGACCGCCTCTCCCCCCGCGCCGCCGCTACGCGCAGTCGATGGACGAAATTCTGTCCGTTCCCTATGACAAGACGAAGGTCTTCCCGTGCATCGAGTCCAAGGTCTTCGGCATCGGCCTGGAAGCCTACACGGTCGGCTCGGCGGAGTTCTGCACGAACTATGTCAATACCCGCCGCATTACCCCGCTGATGGACAACGGCCACTATCACCCGACCGAGCTTGTCTCCGGACAAGATCAGCTCCATGCTGCTGTTCAACGACCGGCTGGCGCTGCACATCACGCCCCATGCGCTGGGACAGCGACCATGTGGTGCTCTTTGACGACGAGACGCGCGAAATGATGAAGGAGATCGTCCGCGCGGACGCGCTGGGCCGCGTGTTCCTCGCGACGGACTATTTTGACGCTTCCATCAACCGTATTTCCGCATGGGTCACAGGCCTGCATTCCGTGCAGAAGGCGCTTCTGTACGCCCTGCTGGAGCCGAAGACGCTGAAGGCGCTGCAGGATGCAAACAACTTCACCGAGCTGATGGTGCGGCAGGAGGAGCTCAAGACCATGCCGTTCGGCGCGGTCTGGGAGGAATATCTGCGCCGCGAGAATATCCCGCAGGATTACTTTGCTGAGATCAAGCGCTACGAGGCCGACGTGCTGAGCAAGCGGTAAGGGGTGAACGGAAATGTTTTTTGAAGAACACGCAAAGCTGCTTTCCGACTTTGCCCGCGTCTCCCAGGCGGCGGGCGCACGCGCCGACTATGTGCAGGGCGGCGGAGGCAACACCTCCGTCAAGCTCCCCGGCGGACTGATGGCGATCAAAGCCTCCGGCTTCTGTCTGAGCGATATCCGCCCGGACAAGGCGTATGCCGTTCTGGATGGCGCTGATTTACGCAATTTTTATCTCACGACCGAGCCGTCCGCGCTTGCGGACGTGGAAAAAGAGGGCTCTGCCCGTGCCAAGGCCGATATCCGGCATATTGACGGTCTTGCCGACCTGCGGCCGTCCGTCGAAGCGGGCTTTCACTCCATCCTGAAAACCTTCGTGGTGCACACGCACAGCGTCTATGCCAACCTTGCGGCCTGCTCCACAGCCTGCCGTCCGATCGCGGCGCAGGCGTTCGCCGGAGCAAATTACACCTGGGGCTGGGTGCCCTACACCGATCCCGGTGCGAATCTGACCTTCGCCATCCGCGATGAGCTGCGCCGCGTGGAAGCCGAAACCGGCAAGGCTCCGTCCGTCATCCTCATGCAGAACCACGGCATCATCGTCCATGACGACGACCCGGATACCGCGCTTGCGATTCACACTGACGCAAACGAGCGGCTGGCACGGATGTTCGGCCTGTCCGGTACAAGCTTCCCGAAGATCGCCGTGCGCGAAATGGCCGCAGGCATTTACGCCGCCGATGTGCCGTATCTGGCAGGTCAGTTCCGAACCGGCGGCTATACGCAGGAATTTCTCATGACGCAGCCGCTGTATCCCGACCAGATGGTCTTCCTGACGGATACGTTCTATCTGGATCAGGAAACGCTTGGAGCCGGACAGGCCGTCGCCAGCAGCAAAACGGGCGAGCTGCTCATGCAGATGGACGCGAAAAAGGCCCTGACGCTGACCGAAACACTCACGGCAGTCTTCTTCGTCATGGAGCACATCCGCAAGGCGGGTTACGAGCTTTCCACCATGGGCGAAGCCGCGAAGAAGTTCATTGCCAACTGGGAAAGCGAAAAATACCGCAAGTCTCTCGCCGGCAAAAAAGCCTGAACCGACAAAAAAGTCGCCTCCCCTTGCGTAAGGGGAGGCGATATGCGTCCGTCGCTGTTCGTTTGCGGTGTAAAGCTTCAGAGGCTGCGGGCCGGTAGGGGAGACGTCGGGCGCTGTCGCGCCGGTGCGTCAGTCTATTCCCATGAAAGCCCTTCAGCACGGCATTTTTCAAGTGCCTCATCCTGTCCCTGCCGGGCAGCAGCGATATACCAGCGTTTTGCCTGCTCTGCATCGCGCGCGGTGCCGATCCCCGCTTCGTAGAACGTTCCGAGATTATACTGCGCGTCCCAGTCGCCATGCTCTGCGGCGCGCTTTGTCCAATAGAACGCGTTCGCGTCGTCCTGCGGAACGCCCTGCCCCTTCAGATAGAACCAGCCGACCTGACACTCGGCCAGCGGATAGCCCTGTTCGGCCAATTCCAGATGCCCCTTGAAGCAGGCTTCATATTCTCCGGCTTCCCAGTATCGGTCGATCAGCTCGCAGCAGCGGTCGTATTCCGGGCAGGGCTTATAATAATCGATTTCCATCGGTATCTCCTTGTTTTTATTTCTCCCACCTGTCGATGAGCGCCTGGATCTGCGCGGTGAAGCGGGTCAGATCGCGGTTCGGGCGCTCCCTGCAGCTCTGCGCCACAAGAAGCAGGCGCTGCGCCGCTGCGATGAGCGCGTCGAAGACGCCCTTCTTCCGTGCCGCGCCGCGCTTGGCAATCGGGCGGCCGGCCGGGAACGCAAGGAATTTGCCGGAAAGCAGGTCAAATTCCGCGCCTGAGAACGGCGCGACAGCGACATACCCCTTTTCCTGCAAAAGCGCCTGAAACGCTTCGCAGGCCTCGGTATCGCCGTGGTTGACGAAAATCGTCTCCGGCTTTTTTGCAAATGCCTCGACCCAATTGAAAAGACCCTTCTGGTCTGCGTGACCGCTTGTGCCGTGCAGGACGGCGATCTCGGCGTTTACGGCGATATCCTCGCCGAACAGCCGGACCTCCTTCACGCCGTCCAGCAATGCCCGTCCCAGCGTGCCCTTGGACTGATAGCCCGCGATAAGAATGATGTTCTCCGCTATCCAGAGGTTGTGCTTCAGGTGGTGCCGGATGCGGCCCGCGTCGCACATACCGCTGGCAGACAGGATGACCTTGGGGCGCGGATCGCTGTTGATCGCCTTTGAGTCCTCTGCCGTGATCGCAAACTGCAGTCCGGGGCACCAGATGGGGTTCTGCCCGCTTTTCAGGACGGCCTGCGTCTCCGGGTCAAAGCAGTCGGTATCGCACTGTAAAAAGACGCTGGTGGCCTCCTCGGCCAGCGGGCTGTCAAGGTAGACCGGGAAACCGTCGTGTCCATGCACAAGCTTTTTCTGCTTGATCTCGCGCAGCAGGTACAGAAGCTCCTGCGTCCGGCCCACGGCGAAGGCCGGGATAATGACGCTGCCGCCGCGGTCGAACGCCCGCTGCAGAACCTCTGTCAGCTCCGCGCGCACGTCCTTGGGCTTGTCGTGCAGGCGGTTGCCGTAGGTCGACTCGACAACGAGATAGTCCGTCTCGGCGACGGGCAGGGGATCGTTCAGGATCGGCTGGTCAATGTTGCCGACGTCGCCGGAGAACACAATTTTTTTCTCGGTGCCGTCCTCCCGCAGCCAGAACTCAATGCAGGCCGAGCCCAGCAGATGGCCGATATCGGAAAAGCGCACGCGCAGGCCGTCGGCAATCGTCACGCATTCGCCATACCGGCAGGGACGGAAGCACGCCGCCGCGCCCTTCGCATCGTCAACGGTGTACAGCGGTTCGACCGGCGGCTCGCCTGCACGCTCAGCCTTGCGCGTTTTCCACGCGGCCTCGGATTCCTGAATGTTCGCCGAGTCGCGCAGCATAACGTCGGCCAGATTGCACGTGGCAGGCGTAGCGTAGATTTTTCCCCGGAAGCCGTCCTTATAGAGCTGCGGCAGAAGCCCCGCGTGGTCGATATGCGCATGGGTCAGAAAGACGGCGCTGACGTCCTTCGCCGCGACGGGCAGCGGGATATTCTCGTAAATGTCCACGCCCTGCTCCATGCCCCGGTCGATCAGGTAGTTCTCTCCTGCCAGCTCCAGCAGCGTACAGCTCCCCGTGACCTCATGGGCCGCGCCGACGAATGTGATCTTCATAGGCAGATCCCTCCTTTTTATATTCAGTATAGCATAAATCACCGGTTCTGCAATCGCCCGCCGGCACGCGAAAATAATTTTTGCCTTTCCGAAAAAAGTTCTTGACTTTTTGACACACTTCAGCTATAATCAGCCTTGCTGTTTGAGTTGCTGGTATAGCTCAGCCGGTAGAGCAGCTGATTTGTAATCAGCAGGTCGGGGGTTCGAATCCGTCTACCAGCTCCATTTTACCGCAACACAGCATCCTGAATATGGGGGAATTCCCGAGTGGCCAAAGGGGGCAGACTGTAAATCTGTTGTCAGTGACTTCGGTGGTTCGAATCCACCTTCCCCCACCAAAACGCCTGATATTCTTTGAATATCAGGCGTTTTTGCAACTATTTTCGGATTTCTGATTTTGTAGAAAAGTGGTGTTTTTCAGGCATCAACCCAGCAGAATTTTTCCTATAAATGTATATACCATTTTAGGGAACGCACTTCGTGAAAACCTGTGAAATCCGGCTTGACCCACACCGTGACCCACACGGCGAAATGTCCAAAGAGCGGCGGAGAGGATGATTGTGTCATTCTCTCCGCCGCTCTCTATTTTTTCACATGACCTGCGCCATGAAATTGCCCATCTTTTCGGCTGCGCTTTCCTGCATCTGCCGCGTGACGTGCGTGTAGGTTCGAAGCGTAAATCCCGCGTCAAAGTGACCAAGCATACTCGATACGGTTTTCACGTCTACGCCGTTTTGCAGCGCCAAGGTCGCGAATGTGTGTCTAAGTCATGAAATCTCAAGTGTTCCAGCCCGGCATCTTTCAGAATCTTCTTGTGGATGTTGACCACCGAGTCCGGGTGGTACATCTCGCCCGTTTTTGGGGATGGGAACATCCATGGGTTGCCGGGATGTTTCGGTGTTCTGCGACAGCAGATCGACGGCGTCCTGTGGAATCGAGATTTTGCGGATGGAGTTTTCTGTTTTGGGACGTGTGATATCGGGCTCGCCTGCGTTGTTGCGGCCTGCCTGCTTGCTGACGGAAATCGTCTTGTTTTCAATGTCCAAGTCCGACCATTGGAGCGCCACCAACTCGCCTTTGCGTAGACCGCTGATGAGCTCCAGATAGAACATCGGCAGGACGCCGCGCTGCTCGGCTGCCGTCAAATAGGACTTGATTTGCTCTGGCGGCAGGATCTTCATTTCGTGCTTCGAGATTTTCGGCGGAACGCAGTCGTCCGCTGGATTTCGGACAATCAGGCGCTCTTTCACTGCGCGGTCGAGTGCGTTGTGCAACATCGTGTGAATGCCGCGGATCGTGGAGTCACTCAGCCCGGCTGCTTGCCTTCTGTGCTTCTCTTAACCGACCATGCTCCTGTAGGTCCTTGTAGAGCCATTGCAGATCGCGCCCGGTCAGCTTTTTGAGGGGAATGTCGCCAATACGTGGCGTGATGCAACTCTATGCCTCGTCGATAGTATTCCGCAGTTGAGAATCGCAGATGTGGCTTTGCGTATAGCTCGTACCACGTTTGCAGCCATGTACCGAGCGTGTACTCGTCCGCTCTCCGCACATCGACAGTTTCCGCTTCTGCAACCGCCTTTGCCAGTTTCTTTTACCTCTGCCTGCGTTTTACCGAGGACATTCTTAGTGAGTCGCTTTCCAGTCTTCTCGTCGTACCCTGCAGTGTAGCGCCCCTCCCAGCGCCCATCTTTCCGTTTCCGGATGTTTCCTTCCCCGTTTGCCCGTTTCTTTGCCACGTCTGTGCCTCCTTCGTCGGTAGCACAAACAACTACCACAGAACAGGCACAAAGTCTACTGATTTTTTTGGAAGATCGGAATATTTTTTACCAGTTCCACACTTATCAGAAATCCCTATTCTTTGTTTACTGCGGCGCAGTTTTTGCGCCGGTCAGATTCCTTCTTCATCCTTGACTTCTTTGCTGTCTGCTTTATAATGGTGTTATGTAAATTTGTTTTCGCTTTGATTTGCAAAAAATCCGGAAAGCAACCAATACTTGCGCAAAAGCAGCCGATTTTTGGTTTATAAAAATCGCGGTATCCCATAAAATCAGGAGAGAAAGATATGACACTTTGTGAAAAACTGACACAGGCGCGAAAGGCTGCGGGGCTAACACAGGCTGACGTTGCCGCAAAGCTGAGCGTTTCCCGGCAGGCGGTTTCGCGTTGGGAAAGCGGACAGTCGAAGCCGTCCACGGAAAAGCTGCTTGCACTGGGGGCGCTTTACGGCGTGTCCATCGACCAGCTTTTGAATGCAGAGGAATCTGTCGTAGAGGCAGTTTCTGATGAGCCGGAAGCCGTGCCGGTCGAACCTGTAATTCCCCAAAAACACCGTTCACGAACATGGTGGAAATATGCGGCTGCTGTACTTTGCGGCGCACTGCTGATGCTGGCAATTATCCTGAGCTTAAAAACGCCCAATTCGTCCGAAAAATCCATCGATGCAAGAAAGCTCAACGATATGGAAGCGGATTATGTTGGGAACGTCCAGAAAAACGGAGAAGGATTCGATTTCACATGGGACTGAAAACCGGCTGAAATGGGCTTTTATGGGAGGAAACACAAATGAAAAGGTCCTGTCTGCTTTCCGCATTCATACTGCTTGCATTGAGCCTCCTCCTGCTGAGCGGCTGTTCTTCGCATTCCCCTGACGAAGGCGCTGATGAGCCGAAAGCGGTCACATTGGGCGTGTGGAAGAACGACACGATCCTTCCGACTGTGAATGCGTTCAATGCACAGCAGGAGCAATTTCAAATTCGCCTTGTCATTTATGATAGCCTGGAGCTTATGCAAACGGAATTGATGGCCGGAAAGTACTGCGATCTCTACCTGCTGGAAATGGACAATTCGGCAATGGCAGCCAAAAGCCTGTTCGTAGATTTCATGCCAAGGGTCGAAGAGACGCTGAAAAATACAGAAAATGAAGTCGTTCCGGAGCTGCTGGATGCCATGACAGTCAATGGCGCGCTGATGCAAATTCCTTATTCGTTCAGCATTGGGACGTGCATGGGACTTCAGCAGTACTTTGACGGGCACGGAATTTCTCTTGAGGATGCGAAGCAGGCGCTCAATGATCATGCGCGCCCAATATTCCCGGAGGAGTGGAAACTGAAGGCGAGAAACATTGCGTCAAAGGTGTCCAGCGTGTCAGGCATCTTCTTTGTGGACCGGTCAAAGGAAGAAGTCCAATTTCAGAAAAGTGAATTTGAGGAGTATCTGAAATTCTGGATGGACGGATGGGTTGTCCAGCAATCACAGGATATAGATTCCGATCTTGGCTTGTTGATACCGACGTTCATCGGAGACCCGGGCGAGCCTCCGGCAGAGGGCTATGTATATACCGGTTATCCGACGCTGGAAAATATGCCCGCCGGTTCGTATTTTTCGTTTGGAACGGCGTTCAGCATCATATCCGGCTCAAAAAATGTTGACGAAGCGTGGGAATTTATCCGCTTCTGCTTATCGCCGGAGCAGCAGCGGACCGTTCGGGGCGGAATGCCCGTAAACAGCCGCGTGCTTCAGGAGCGGATCGACGAAAGGCTTGAGAACAAAGAGATCACAGAAGCCGATGCCGAATGTTTCGATGAATTATTGGACGAAACGGAATGGGTCCGTGCTTCGCCGGACATAACCGATATCTTCTCGGAGGAGATATCCGCCTGCTTTGAGGGAAACCGTCAAGTTGACGAGGCGGCTAGGATGATAGAAAACAGGCTCAATCTTTTCTTAGCTGAATCTGCGGAATACTAACATTTGCATAGAATTGGATGGAGTCTTACATATTAGGTCATTCGGAGTATGGCTGGATGAAACAGACCGCGAGGTGTCTATGAAAAAAGGATTCTATATCGTGATCGCAGCGCTTCTCGTCCTGAGCCTGACCGCCTGCGGCAAAAGCAAATCTACAAATTCTGTTCCGCTGGTCGATTGCAGCGATCGTGGTTCCGCTGTAGAAGGTGGCTGTTATCTCATGACAGAAGAAACGCCGGATGAGATCTGCGAAGAAGCAAAGGTTATTTTCTCGGAGAATCTGTCGCAGTGGGTTTCCGTGTTCGAGGGCGACGCGGGAGAATATGTGCTTGGGACTCCGTACCATACGCATCTTCGCCCCGACAATACTGATGTTTACAGTTTTCCTGTTCTCTGCAATGGTGAGTTCTGGAGAATCTTGAGCATATATAAACCAGACGGCGAAATACTCCATCAATTTTCTCCTACCGCAGAGAAGTTCCAGCGTTTACACAGCCTGTCATCACCGGAGAATCCCATCCGTTTTGTTTGGGTCGGGGACGTTCGGTATGCCGTCGTCGGGAATACCGCGGAAATCATCACGCATGAGGGCGGGGACATTCCGGATAACATTGGAGAGCTGGCCGTTCAAAGTGACCTGCCGGACAGCGTTGTCATTGATATCTCAAAACCGATTGCGATTGCTGAAATCGCCGCGGAAAATACTCCTGCACCCAATTGGAATGAAATCTGCTCCAACGTCCGAATGCTTCCGCAGGATTTCACTTTTGCTGTTGATCTCAATGACGGGTCAAGTGTAACGGTATGCGGGCAGAAAGTGTCTATGCAGAACCAGGTCATTGTTCCTTCTGTGGACACTGTAACGGTTGATACATTGCGGTCGGAAGTTCTCTTTCCTTTGCAGGAAACTTTTGATTTGATTGGTATCGCATGGGACATTCAAAATGATGTGCTGAATATGGCTTGCCAGTATCATATCGAAGCGGATTACGGAAAAGATCTGCCGCACCTGTGCAGCGTCAATATGCAGACGCTGCAGGTGTATGATCGGGATGGCGTCAGCTACATGACGCTTCCGCAGAAAGCGCAGGAGCAGGACGGAGTTTTATATATCCCGCTTTCATGGCTGGAACAGTTTTTTGCATTTCATGTATCGGATACCGAACTGATTCTCGATACGGAACAATATCTTGCGTCGCAGCCGATCAAAAGCGACGACGGAACACTGAAAAAGTGGGTCTATTTGAACCAAGACGAAATCCCGGAGCGGTTTGCAAAGATTCAGACAGAGGATCGGAATGGGGTGCCGGTAGAAGTGTGGTCGGACGGCAGCTTGGAACTGCGCGTATTTGAGGAAATGAACAGCGTGTTTTCTGTTACGCTGCTGGATGATTCCCACGAAACAAAACGAGGCATCCGTGTTGGCGACAGCGTTGATCAGCTATGGGAATGGTATCTAGAACAGCAGCTGGATGGAATGGTCACAAGGATTGGAAAAGAAGAATCCAAGCGAAATCAGGCAAAGCAGCAGTTTGCGCTGGTTCCATATGTTCTTTCCTACACACAGGAAGACGGTCTTTTGACGAGTATTACAATTTCTGCACCAGAATGAGTATGTTCAACGAGGAACGGATATTTTTCGAGGCTTGGCTGGATGAAGAAAAAACCGCATCGTGTCCTTTCACGAGATTCCAGACAGCCGGTACTACAGCGCGGAGGAGCACGATTTCTGGCAGACGATCGTCAGCCTGATTATGGCCGGATATCGTGTGCAGTAAAGCGCAGATTTTTTAGAAGGCAGCTTGCAAGTATTTAGGCTTGCAAGCTGCCTTTTTGCTGCAACCTCAGAGCCGATTCTGCTGACGCAGAACCTCCGGGAACGAGATCTGACCGTTTGTCCGCAGCACCTCCTGATAGCTCATGCCGCGCATTTTCTGGTATGTTGCCGCGTCAATATCTGTGTCCGATGCAAGGATATGATTGCAGATGTTTTGCTCGACAGCCTGTTTCAAAAGCAGTTTGCCGATGCGGTCACCAAACATACTGAGGATAGCTTCCAGCGTTTCTCCGAGGATTTTCGGCAGAAAGTCTCCAGCGTACTCGCTCTGTAAATAGCCGCAGTAGAACAGAATTGCCTTTGCAATAAACTCGTTCTGTGTGCTGCATCCGTCGCTTTTGTAGTGTTCCTGCACCCGCTGCCAAACTGTATCTTCCATCCAGACTGTGTGACGGCTTCGTTCTTCTGTTTTCATGGTCAAAACCTCCCAAAATCGTAATAGCGTCAAAATTGTCCTTGATTTTACTGGCCTTTTGCGGATTTTAGGAAATAACAGCGCCATTCCACTTTTGACAGCCGCAGAAAAAGCGCCATTTTTATCCCCCGAAACTGCCCGCACTGCGGGCAGAAGTGGACGGGCTGGCGCAGAAAAGCGCCAAGCCTTTTCTCCTGCTTCGCCGCTTGCGGCTTCTCCCTCTGCCGAAATCCGCCTGCAGCCGTTCTTTTTCCGCGTTTGCCGTGTCCGCAATGCTCCCGCACGTTGGCGCAACGTCTGGTTTTCTGCTGCTGGATGGGTACACGCTCGGCTGAGCTGCGAAAGCCGCACAAACCGCCGACACGGGCGCGACGGGCTGTGACTGGCGTTTTGGCTGTGCGTTCAACCCGTGTTTTCAATAAAATCGGCATATTTCCTCCTTGTCGCGTCCTCGGTAAGTTTCTGCATCTGCCGGTCATAGTCCTGCTGGAGCGCCGCTTGAATCGGTCGGATTGTGAACAGCAGGTTGCCATTGCGTTTGTAGCCATCCTTCGTCGTAACCATCGTCGGTTCTGTGACGAGCAGACCGCGTTCTTCCAGCGACCGGATGTGTTTGCGGATCGTGTTCGGACTCAGTCCAACCGCTTCACTGATTTTTCGATAGCTCGGCCAGCACTGGAACGTCTGGCGATCCTCGCAGAACAGCAGGTAGGCGTAGATCGCGATTTCCGCTGCGTTCAGACCCAGAGAAAATCTCCTTCGGCAGTGGGTAGTAGTCCCTGACCGAATCGCGTGCCGGCCAGAGACTGCGCTTCATTCGCACCCTCCTGTATGCTGCTCCACCCAGCGGATGAACGCTTCTTTCGGAACGACGATCCGATTACCGATCCGCAGCGCGGGAAAATCTTTTTCGTGCATCAGCTCGTAGCTGCTTGATGGCGCAATACCCAACACCTTTGCCACTGTTGCCGCATTCAGAAACAGCGGCAGTTCGTCATAGTTCTTGTAGGTTGATTCTTTCATAATTGTCCTCCTTTGTTCGTGTTCATTTTTCGTGTCTGTATCTTGTCTGTCCGAAAAAACACCTCCTACCCTTTATCCGTATTCAGAGGGCTTTTGTACCAAACTTTTTTCAAAAAAATTTGCCCTCACTTTTAGTTGCACAACTTTTGCGGCGTTTGTACGAAAAAAATTTGGTTGTCGAAAAAAAGCCTCTCATTACTAGTAGGGATAAAAATCGCAGTTTTGACAGCCTGCTTTCAAAAAACTCAGAAATTATTTCGCCATTCAAAACATCCCCCTATTTAATCCGACGCTATCTATAAAAACCTTGCCGTCTTTGCCACGCTTGCCGTGTTCCTGTTGTCAATCTCGGAGATAGCAGACCCATGCCGTACCGTCTTTCTCGGTCACAAGTCTGTCCCCGATAGGCTCTTTGCCGTTCTCATAGTGCGTGAGGAAATCCCACGCTCATTGACTGCCTTTTCCAGCTCTGCGCTCGGCATACGCTTTCCATCTGCCAGCAGTTCCAGAATGAGCATTTGCGCCTGTGCGGTCTTGCTCTCGGTCTTGGTGGTGTCCGTCCCGGCAAGCAGTTCGTCTGCGGTAATGTCATAAGCTCCTATCCACTCAAAGCCTTTCTCGTCTCCCAGAGAAAAGGCAAGTGTTCCATCAGCTCTGTCATTTCGGTGCGTGTGAGATCTTTGATCTCCGGTGCAAGGCTCTCAACCGTGCCGCCCAGATTGCAAAGGCGGTGGGTGCGCTTGGTGCGTTCGCCTTTCTCCAGATACTTCTTTCTGTTCTCAAGACGGTTGAGCTTGTGCTTCTCCTGTGCAAGCTGCGTCTCGGCTCGTTCCTTTTCGGCTCGGAGCTGTTCAAGGGTTTTCGGTTTTGTCATTGTGATTGACCTCCTTTTTTGATTTTTGGGATAAAAAAAGACCGTCAACTTTTCGCATAGTGCGACCAGTCAACGGTCAGTGATTTTCGGTATTCAGTTTTCAAACTTGCTGGCGGCGAACAGCATTTTATGCTGTTTGCGGACGGCAAGTCCACAGGGGATAGCCGCTTTAGCGGCGCAAGGGGGTGTAGCCACCTTGACGGAACGAAGTGACGCAACTTTCTCGGTCAAGCAGTTTTCTTCTGCTGACGGAGAATGAAGCTCCGCAGGACGCACGATACTCCCGATAGGAGAGTATAGAAGTGCGCCCTTTAGTTCCTAAAGGGATTTTCTTCTGACCCAAATTACATAAAATGTAGATCAAGACATTTCTAAGAGGTACTCTCAGATTTTCACAACATAAGGTTCATCTTCAATAATACCCTGATCGTGGGTAACAATGATAACCGTTTTACCTTCTTCATTGAGTTCGTGCAATAACCTCATAACAATATCTCTATTTTTCTTGTCAAGTGAGCCAGTAGGTTCATCTGCCAAAACAACAGAACATTTTTTCATCATAAGACGAGCTAAAGCAACTCTCTGTTGTTCACCACCGGAAAGCTGATAAACTTTTTTGTTAACTTCCTTTGATAACCCCACACGATTAAGAGCTTCTTTAAGTGATACTTTAGTTCGGCTTGATTTTTTAATCAAACTTAAATTTTCTTTAACTGTCTTATTTTCAAGCAGTGCAAAATTCTGAAAAAGAAACCCCACTGTATCCGCAAAAAAACTGTTTTTATTTTTAAGCCGGGTAATATTCAGCCCTTCGATTATGATACTGCCGCTATCCGGTTTTTCGATACCACCAATCATATTGAGTAAAGTGCTTTTTCCACTGCCGCTATCGCCCGCTGATTACTACAAAACTTCCATCCGGAATTTCTAAATTAAAGTTAGAGAAAATTATTTTCTCTCCAAATGCTTTATTTAAGCCACGAATTATAATCATAAACATCCACCTTTCAAGGACTTTGAGATATTTGTTTTTTCAACCCACATAACATTTGTGAAAATGATTGCCATTTCAATAATGGTGAGCAACGCTCCAACCAGTAAAGCAATCCCGACACTTGCGTTAGATATAAAAATTGAAACAATGCAAATCAATATCACAACGGCTATATTTTCTAAGAGATTAACGGAAATAAATCTTTTGTGCCTTTCATAAAAGCGATAGCCCAAAACCTTTTTGAGGGAGATTTCCATCGCATTAAGTCTAAATTCCATTTTCACTTCAGATATGATGATAGCGATATCTAACAGCAATACTAATACGCAAAGAGAGCTTATAAAGCCAATCAGTTTCACGAGGAAACTATGACTATAAGTATAATCCTCCCCGACATTCGTCAGCATAAAATAGTGTGGACCAAGCTGTTCTGCATATTTTTTCGCAGCACTGCGAATTGTGCTTTCATCGCATCCGTAGATCACCTCACCATTATATGTTCCTGTTTCGATATAACTTCCATTTAAAGCAACAGCCTCATTTGCCTGATAAATCACAATCGGATTTGTTACTCTTGACAATCCGTCAATAGCCTCTTCTCTGTTCGAATTGAGATAATAAAATTGTTCTCTGCCAGAATATTCTTTATAAACAACACGCAGTTCTTCTGCATTTTGGGTAAGAGAGCCAATTTCCTCTTTTGCGATATCTTTGTATGATTCCGCATTTTTTCCCTTTGGCACGAAGACCACGATATCCTCTTTTTCATCATCTTCAGTAAGCATATCAGAAAACCCTTGCAGCATATCTCTGGCATTATGATTTACAAAAATATAATTATCCGTATCGCTTATCCGGCTGCCTATGCAGACCACCGGATTTATCGTGTTGTATTCATTTTCGTAAAGGTCATTCCAAAATTCGCTCTCTTTGGATTCCTCCTCATTTTCTTCAAAAGGAGGTTCAATCTGCATAACTCCAAAATAGTAATCATTATAATGATTTTCTAAAAGAGTAGTGTTTGTAAGTAAATTACCTTGAATGCTACTGAGATTTGTAGTTATTGTAAAAATCGTCATAGCAGTAGCAAATACTTTAAGACCGTTCAGAAGATAAAACATACCTTTTTTATCTGAAGCATTGGCAAACATCGGTGTACAAGGGGTACAAACAAGATAAAATAGAAATGAGGGGCGATAGAGCGGAAATGTCAGATTTTCCACTCTATCTGAACATGGTCGCTGGTGGCCTTGATTGTAGAGATCAAGCCATCGGCGGCTTTTCTTTTGTCGTCAAAATCTATGCTGTCCCAGTTGTCGAGATAATAGGATAACTTCTTTATCTGCTGGGGAGATATGGTTTCAACGCTCAATTCAGCGATTGCCTTTGAAATGGTCTGGCGTCGGGTGTCCAGTTCTTCAATTTTTTTGTTAGCGTAGGCAAGCAAGGTCGCATTGGCTCCGGTCAGCGTATCCAGCAGCTTTTCAATTTCTGCCTCCACCTGTGCCAGCTCCACTTGATAGGCGGTCAGCTTCGGATTGACTTTTTCCTCCCTGCCGTGGAGTATCTGAAAATCTTTGAACTTCTCCTGCATGGCCGAGAAAATGAATTGCTCAAATTCTTCTTTGCGGATTTTCCCGCAGCCCGGACAGCCTTTGTTTTCCGTCCGTTTGGTACAGCGGAAATACCCGGTGCTGTTTGGCACATGGGTGGCTTTCAGCGCATACCCACAATGACCGCATTTGATTTTTCCGGCCAGCCAAGTGTTCTTCGGTTTTCGTCCCTGCTGGAAGGTGGTATTTGCCATAAGTTTTTTCCGACATTTCAGCCATGTGTCAGAGGAAATGAGTGCTTCATGGGGAGCGATAACAAGTATCTGGTCTTTTAAGCACCTGTCCTTGTCCTCCTTCACATCCCGCCCCTGATAGAGATAGCAGCCGTTTGTTCCGGCAAAGTCAGAAGCGTCATTGACAATCGCTGCGCCCTGGCTCTTGAAAAATTCGTACAGCTCCAAATCGGCCTGTGCGTAAACCGGGTTTCTTAAAAGCTGGGAAAGAAAAATGTACGGAACATGGATTTTCCATAAATTTTTATATCATGTTCCTCGAAGTATCGGGTAATATCTCCGAAAGAGGTTTCCGGTTCAGCGTACATTTCAAACATCAGCCGAACATGGTCGGCGGCTACGGGGTCGGCAACCATTTTCTTTGTGCGGATACCCTCTACCACAGTAGGCTCTAACTGATAACCGTATGGTGCTTGTCCGCTCATGTGAAAAGCCTTTTTTCAGGCACCGGGAATAGTAGGCGTCTGTGACACGCTTTGAATTGTCTCACGTTCAAGCTGGGCGAATACAATGCAGATATTCAGCATAGCCCGGCCCATCGGGGTCGAAGTATCAAACTTTTCCGTGGAGGATACAAACTCCACATCGTACTCTTGAAACAGCTCCATCATCGTTGCAAAATCCAGAATAGAGCGGCTTATCCGGTCCAGTTTATACACGATGACCCGCCTGACCTTTCCCTTGCGGATCTCGCCCAACAGCTTTTGAAACTCCGGCCTGTCCGTATTTTTACCGGAATAGCCTTTGTCCTTGAATACCCGGCAGCTCCCACCTTTCAATTCATACTTGCAAAAGTCAATCTGACTTTCAATGCTGATACTGTCCTTGCGGTCTACTGACTGTCTTGCGTAAATACAATCTTCTCTGATAAATTCCATATTGGGCTCCTTTCCTTGTTGGAATGGAGCTACCAACCTTACAATTATATTATACCATAGGCAGCCCCGGACAACAATGTTGCGAATGATTAGGGAAATCTTTGTCCCCATATTTGCTGAACACATCATAAAGACAACGCTCAATTTCTTTTTTTGCGCTGTGCTTTCTCCTTCGGGGGAAGTACCGGCGTGAGGCTTTCCAGCACAATGATCTTCCCTTGAAATGCGACAGACTTTGTTTCTCGTTCATAAGTGACAGCTTGCGTCATTGAAAACCTCCTTTGCGAAAGTGCGTGTATATGCCAGCCTTTCCCGCTTGTCCCGTGGGGAAATGTCAAAAGACGGCACCCCAGCAGGTGCCGCCCTTTGAGCTTTCTCCACTTCGGGTCGATATGGCCCGAGCTCAGTAAGGACTGGAAAGGTACTTTTCTTTGGCGTCCTCCACGCTGTTGAGGTCAAATACTTCATAAAGCTGCCCCACAACTCGCCGTATATCCTTCTTTGAAAATCCGCAGTTCTCCATTGCCATAATGACATAACCACGGCAGGCGTCATTGCTCCATTCGTCCGGTTCCAAGCCGGGGATCATTCCAAACGCATTTTCCCATAAAATGCTCCTTTTTTTTGAAAAGATGGGGAGCCACGCCGGATCGGTTGGCCTATCATCAGACAGCATTGCCGGGGACTCCCCATAGGTTTTCACTTCATTTCAGACACATCGGACGGACATAGGCTTCATGCCCCATAGTATTTCAACTCTCCCCATTCTGATGGCAAGGCGTTCTCATTGCCTGCGACGGCTCACGGCTTGCAAGGCCGCTTCAACGCTCGGACTGTGACTAAACGCAAGTATCCGGGGCCTGCGCCTGTTCCGGTGGAGCCAGCCTTGCCCCACCTATGGCATGAACCTGTTCGCTCGCTCAGTTTTACAAAGACTGTATTCTCTGAAATCCGAGGTCATGGCGGGTCTGTCACACAGCGCGTTCCCCTTCGTATCCGGGTGTCTTTTTATTCGATTTTCAATCTGCATGAGGCTTGTCTGAACCTCAAGTCATTGTGACCCGAAGTGTTTTACCTCTCATAAGCCATTTCATTTTCCGGCCTAAATCGGTACACCTTACAAAGAATTTTTCAAAATTTTTTCTAAGCGCCGCAGACCTCGCTCGATTGCGACACGAACCACTTTTTCATGGACGCCCTCTGCCCGGGCAATATCCTGTTTGGTCATGCCGAGAATGAAATGAGCGTAAATCCGTTTTGCCTGTTTGTCCGGCAGACTGGCAATCGCCGCATGAAGCTCCTGCATGGTCACTTTCCGCTCATACAGTTCATGGGGCGATAAGGCGACAAAGAGAGCTTCATGCTCCAGCCCGTCATCCCGATCAAGGGAATAGTAGGCTTTGTGGCGGTATGTACGCAGCCGATAAGCAGCCTCTTTACGATCAAACTCTTTGAACATTTCTGCAACTTCTTCCGATACTTCCATGAAGCAATCCGATGTATAAAATGGGTAATAGTCCCGCAAATTGATAATAGCCATATTGACCTCCGTTTCGGTTGTTGGTTGACGAGTGACCGAAACGAAGGCGGCGGGGAGCGGCACCGGGGAATGGCTTCGGGCCAACATGACCCGAAGCCACCCCACAAGAACGCAAAAGCGCCCGGGCGGCACGAAGCCACACGGACGCATGAAATGACATAATAGTTAAGGTTCCAACAAATTTCGCGTACATAGCCGGAATAACCCGGAGGGGGAGCTACGCTTTTTTTAACTGGTGCAGATCATGGATACTGCGAAATAAAAAGAAGGACACGGCAAATTAACCTCCCATCGGCTACCGTGTCCCTGCAAGTCGTCATAGGAGGTTTTGTGTAAACGCAAAGAAACGGCGGCTCTGAAAATCAAAGCCGCCGTTTCAAATGGGCGTGTCAAATTGTCTGCTCTACGACGGCTTTTTTTCTTTTGCCGTCGTCCGGCAATTCACAAGTTATTTCACAAACTGTTCTAATTCTCCCTTATCCACAGAAACCAGCTTTTCAATGTTGCCGGCCTTGTCACGAATAACATTCAAGCTAACGCCATCACTCACTCACCCCCCTTTGTCGCAAAAAGTGTAATGCTCCTTGTCGTAAAGGATATAGATAGGCTTTTCGCCGTACATCCAATGATCAGAATACTTGTCATAAGAAACGCCAAATTCGGTGTATGCGTCCAGACTGTCATCACGATAATTTGGATCGCCTTGTTCAAAGCTACCACTTCCGGCCGTAATTCCCGCCTTTTCCAATTCGGCTTTCAATGCCTCCTGTTCTTTGGTGCGAGCATTAAAGTCAGCGTCCGAGGATTGCTTTAGACCTGTCAGAGTTCCATCTTCATCTCTAATGGGTTCAACGTCTATCACGCCGTCATCATAGGAAAAGCCATTCGTTTCATTAGAATTGATCTGATCCTTGAAGTAACGCACGACTTGTCCGTTATAGAAGAAACGATCCTTTTCCGTGTCGTATGTCATGCCATACGGTTCATAGATAGAACACTTTTCAGCAATCTCAGCCCGGCGTTCTTGCTCCGCTTTGGCCTGTTCCTCAGAGGAAAGGACTTCATCATTCTCGTAGGCTTGCACCGAGGAAGCCTCGTCAGAGGAAATGGGAGTGCCGCTATCTTTCGCCTCCTCAAAAGGCGTTGAGCTGGTAGTTGACTGGTTGGGTTCCGTCTGGCTTGTCGCGCTTGCAGCACAGCCACTTAAAACAGCCGATGCACAAAGCGCCATTGTGAGTAAAAGATTTGTGATTTTTTGTTTTTTCATATTCTGAAACACTCCTTTCTGTTTCTGAATATATAGTAGCAGAACTGTTTGGGATACCATTGTGGCGAATATGTTTTTTATGTGTAGTTACAAATACGGGGCGATCAAATTTGACCGCCCCGTATTTTTCAAAATCGGATTGAAAACAATACCCCTCTGTCTGTGTTTTTCAAGCTGTATATTATATTGTGCTGTTCTAAAATAGTTTTGACGATATAAAGTCCTAAGCCGCTACCCCCTGTTTTTCGATTGCGTGATTGCTCCATCCTATAAAAAGCATCAAACAATTTTGGAATTTCTGCCTCTGGAATATGCACACCAGTATTTTCTATCTGGAAAACTACCGACCCATTTTTAGAAAATGCGTCCATATAGATCGAACTGCCTCTCGGAGAATACAAGATGGCATTAGAAACAATATTGTTAATTGCTTTTTGTATCAGCATTTTGTCTGCGACGATTTGCAGGGCGGGAGAAATATTCTCGTTCCAGTCAATTTCCTTTTGTACGATCAGATCCTCAAATAAAGCATATTCCCGTTTCAGAAGAGCAGAAAAATCCATTTTTTCTTTTCTCAGACCTACTTTAGATGATTTCATGCGCGAAACTGTCAGTATTTCTTGTACCATGCTCTCCATTGTATTGATGATTTCAAGGGAGCGCGATAGATATTTATTGCGATCCTGGTAATCGCCCACATTCAAAATCATCCCCTCTGTTTGCCCCTTGATAATCGTAATAGGCGTTTTTAATTCGTGAGAAACAGCAGAGAAAAAATCAAGTTGCGCCTGTTCTAATTCTTTTTCGTGCTCTATGTCTGCCTGCAATTTTATATTTGCCGCCTGTAGATTTTCCAAAGCGGCAGATAGCTTTTTAGACATTTCATTTAAGCTATGCGCCAGGACACCAAGCTCGTCTGTCCGACTTTCTTCACACTTCCAGCTAAAGTTTAGTTCAGACATATTTTTTTTGATACTGCGCTCAGTCGTAATACGGGCCTTGTAACATAGCGGGAGTAAATCATTGAAGCAAGCGTAGCAATAATAAGAATAACAAAAAATAGAATGATAAAAACATTTGCCAGAGTATTCCTAAGCAGGTCAACCTCATGCGCGCTACCGGCAACTGTCAATGTATAAACAGTGTCCGATCCTGCGAAAGAGAACAGGTAGCTATGTGTTGCCCGATACGCCGCCGGATCAGTATTTTCAGTTGCTATTCCTCCATCAAGAAAACGAGGAAATTCTTTTTTACCCCCTGTGAGGGCAGTTCGATTGCGTTACCGTCATCGTCGGATAGTTGAAGCAATACCCCGTTATTGTTCAAAAAGAAACTCATCAAAAAGCGTTCCGCTTTCCAACGGGGACATGGTTTGCAACTCCGCAATAAAAAGAGGAAACCGTATTTTCCAAGCTTGCGTCAAGTGTTGTGCTATATGTTTTGGGAACGAGCCACGAAATGACGGTATATGTCAGAACACAGCAAATACTGGTCAGCAAAAAGTGATTGCAAATATTTTTTTTGCAAATAGACTTCCTTTAATTTTCTTTATCAATTTTATATCCCACCCCTCTGATTGTCTGGATGAAGTCAATCCCCAACTTTTTGCGAAGATTTTTAATGTGAGTATCTACAACCCTTTCATCGCCATAAAAGTCATATTTCCATAGCTTATCCAGCAGATTTTGCCGCGTAAGTACACGCCCTTGATTTAGCAGAAGCTCCCTTAACACCTCAAATTCTCGCTGGGTAAGGTCAAAAGAAACACCGTCTACCACAGCGGTATAACTGTCCATATCCAGAACGAGATTTTTATAGGTAATCGTTTGGTGTTCCTGCTCTGGAATCATAGAACTTCTGCGGAGAACAGCGCCGATTTTGCGAACCAATATCGGCATGGAGAATGGCTTTGTAATATAATCGTCAACCTGTAAATCTAAGCCTCGGATTTGTTCCTCCTCTCCGTTTAGAGCAGTTAGCATAATGATAGGAACCTGTGATTGCTTACGGATTAGCTCGCAGACTGTAAATCCATCAATTTTAGGCAACATTATATCCAATAATATCAAGTCAAAATGAGCGGATGAAAACAGTGCAATAGCCTCCATGCCATCACTTGCAATCGTAATTTCATATCCGACCTCTTGCAAAAAAAATTTCTTAAAAGATCTTGAATATCTAAATCGTCCTCAACAATTAAAATGTGCTGCATAAAACCACCTCCACTGGTATAGTAGCATAAAATTTTTTGTGATTCGTGTGTAGTTCCTATCTAAATTATAATTGAAGCCATCAAATCTTTCAAATTTCAGAGCATGAAACAAAATACTACCTAACATCAAATTTCATTACATTCTCATAATCTAACGCGAAATGTAGAATGATATAGGGTGATATGAGAATGAACCAAAATGAAAGAAGGTTTGACTTTCACGGCCTCGGGGCGGCTCTCAAAAGAGCTAGAGAAGAAAAGGGCTGGACACAAGCCTATGTTGCGGAATTAGTAGACCGTGACTCCCCGTACCATTATGAATATTGAGAACAAAGGGGCAGTATCCCAGCTTCGACCTTTTTGTTAAACTCATTACTATGTTTGACGTCTCAGTTGACCAGTTTATTCATGCGGACGGAGGGGCAAGGTCAAGCTCTTGCAGAAAGCATATTGATGTACTTCTAAACTCCATGAATGAAAAAGAGCTTGTCGTGATAGAAGCCACAGCCGAGGGCATTAAGAAAGCCAGAGAAACGGAGGTTCCAGAATAAGGGCCTCTGTTTTTTTGCGCCATTTTAGGGGCTGCCGCTAAGTGGCAAGCAATGCCTCTGTGGCCACAAGTGGCACAAAGGCGGCTTGTTGGGGCTCGCCCCAAACCCGTATCTTCGGGCCAACATGGCCCGAAGTGTCAGCGTCGCTTTGCTCCTTGTTTTCATAACCTTAACGCTCCTTTTCCTGCTTTCTTCCCGGTTCGGTGTAGCCCATCAAAGTGTCAATATTCGCTTTGATCGTGACGATCTCCTGCATATCCCGTCGTGCCTTTTGATATTCTCCATAGAGCTGTTTTTTCTTTGCTGTGAGCTTACGGCCTTCTTCCTTCAGCACATCCATTTTGGGGAGCTTCGCCCCGCCCAGCAGAGAGCGCATTTCCGCTTGTGCAGCCCGGTACAGTTCAAGGTCGGCCTCATGCTCCGCAAGGAATTTCCGGCTGTACTTCGTCGCCTTATACTGCTCAAAGACTGGACGGTTTTTGGCATACTGAACCGTTGCAGCCTTTAGCCCGGCATTGGTTTTCATGGCCTGTTCCGTCTGCTTGATCTGCTCGGAAATGGCATGGAAACGGTCTGCCGCCTCGGTGGCTTTCTTCGCCAACTGCTCATAATCGGTCAGGTTATTGTCCTGTATATAGGCAAGAGCGGCGGCCATCTGCTTAATGTTAAATACCTTCGCCCAGCGTTCATATCCCGGCCCCTTACCGGCAGCCAGCTTTGCTTGAATATCCACCGCCAGACTGATTTTCCGCTCCGAGCGCCCGGGGCGTTTTTCTTTTGCCCTCAATGGCGGCCAGAACATCTTGCAAGTCGTAGCCGTCCCCCAGCGTGGAGGCACGCAGACGGGTGAAGCGTTCCTGTCCCTGCCCGGTCAGCCGGAAGCTGATACCGCCGCCCCGAACCGTCTTGACCTCATACCCGGCCCGCTTCATCAAATTGAGAAATTCGTCCAAATCAGCGGGGCGTTCCGCCAACGCAGTATCAATGGCAAGGCGCAGTCGGTCCTGATAGGAAAGCGGCCCTTTCCGGTCTTTCTGCCACTCTCCATAGTTCCGATACTTGCTCTTGCTCCGGGGCTTCGGGTTCTCCACGATGGATAGCCCGTTTTCAAGGCACAGCCTGTCAGAGAGCCGCCGAAGGGCGAAGCTGGAGCCCCAAAAGTTTCGGAATTTCCGGGTGCAGTCAAGGGTGGTGGAGTTGTAATAAATGTGACAATGGATGTGCTGCTTATCGGTGTGCGTGGTAACGATAAAAGCGTGCCGCCCCTTTGTCCAGCGCATAGCCAGCTCATAGCCGATACGGTTCGCCTCCTTCGGGGTGATCTCGCCCGGATAGAAGGATTGCCGTATCTGATAGCACAGCACATTATTTTCTTTCTTCTGTTCCCGGCCCGTCATAGCGGCATAGCTGGCCTTTGCCAAAAGGAACTCGTCCGCCACGGTGGCCGGATCACATTCATAAGCGGAGATATACTTTCCGCTTTCTGTTTTCTCCGGGTCCCTTGCCATAGTCCAGACAATCCCGGATAGCCTCAGCAATCGTTTCGCCTTCGCCCGCATGCCGCTGTAACAAAGTTGTAGTAGCCAAAAATCATCCCTCCTTTCCATAAGAAAGAGGCGGCCCATTCAGACCGCCCCGACTTCGGGCCAGTATGGCCCGAGGCTGCTTAACTTTCCAGAAACCGGTACAGAGCGGATTTGCCTCCGTCCAGCGCCCAGAGAAGGGAGCCCGCCGTCGCTTGCAGTCCATACGGCGAAAGAAGGAAGGCAAGAAACAGAAATACAATCCCTCCTATGGGCGTCGGCGTGAAAAAGAAGAGCGACACCCAGCACCGTCAGGATCACAGAGGCAATCGTCAGCAGGACGGCACAAATATCAAATAGGAACACCAGCAGAGCCGCCAGAAGGGACAGCGCTAAAGCAAAGGGAGCAACCAATATTTTCAGCAGTATCTTCATCTTCAAAACCTCCTTTATCTATCCTTCCTACCTCTATTTTATCATGCCTGCCCGGGGACATAAATGTTGCGAAAGATTAGTAAATTCTGTCCTAAAACTTCGGGTCATGCTGGCCCGAAGCTTGATGGTTTTATCTAAAAAGTTATGATATAATGAAATCAATATTTTGGTTAGACGAGGTGATGAACATGGGGAACAGCAGAGACGACTTTACTTCAGCAACAAAGGAATTACTGGCAAATCGGGTTGGTAGAAGATGTAGTAATCCTGCTTGCCGAAAGTTGACTTGTGGGGCAAATACCAATCCTGAAAAAATTACAAATATAGGGGTAGCAGTTCATATCTGTGCAGCGGCTCAAGGCGGTCCACGCTATGACGCTTCTATGACACCCGAGAAAGAAAGTCGTTTGAAAATGGAATTTGGTTATGCCAGTCTTGTTCTAAATTGATTGATACGGATATTACTCGTTATCCTAAAGAACTGCTACAAAGTTGGAAGCAGCTTGCAGAACAGACAGCAATTTTGGAAGTCGAAACTACTTCTTCCACACCTGCCTTTGAAAAAGATAAAGAGCTTGTCCAATTTTATTTGGAGTGCTTTGATCGTCCAGCCTTTCAAGATGACATTTATCAAGAAGGTCGAATGGAGGATTTTGATAAAGCGATTGAAGATACGCTAATTGCCTTGAATACAGGGGTACTAAGAACTCGTGATGGCTCCATATTAAAACAGGCTGATGGAAAATCTTCTATCCAAAACTCTTTATGGAGAGAAAAACTCTATACTATCACTGATATGCTAACAGCAATTCGCAGACGATTGAAAATAGCCAAAAAGGAAAAAGCCTATTCGACATATGGCACAGGCGAAGATGTCGCTTATTGTTTCTATGATCGTGAGCTTGCTGAATGGCTTAATTCTACACGAGAAGAAATACTAAAAATTCTATCGTCTATTTGTAAAGAGGCTGGACTTCGGGAATTACATTTTCGGAAACATAGATATAGATGGTAAAAAGAACAAGGCGGCAGGTCCCAACATCGGAACCTGCCGCCCTCGTCTTACTTTGCCACCAGCTCGGAAAGCTCCCGCAGCACCTTTGACACCTCGCCCCACAGCTTTTCATAGTCCCGCTTCAATCCGTCGATTTCCTCCGGGTACACGCCATAGGTGTGTGCGTGTACGGCGACCTGATTGAGATTGTTGGAACAGCGCCGTTGCAGAGAGATCAGCTCTTTTACGGGCGTAAGGTCGATGTGCAGGATATACCCGTTCAGAGCCATTTTCCGTACATAAGCCCCGGCGTTGGAAATGCCCGCCTCGGTCATCCGCTCATGGATGGCCGCCAGCTCGTCCGGCGTTACCATAACGTGCAGATGGACATTCCGCTTGCGGTTCTCCATCAGCGTTCCAGCTCCCGGCCTTTCCGGCGCTCTTTGGGCTCCTTTACCTTGTCCAGCGGCTTTGCGTCCAGCTCCGGGGGCGTGGGTGGGATGGGCGTATTGTTGGGTACGCCGTCGATCATGTTGCAGTTCTGCTCTGTGGAGAGCTCGGCGGTTTTCAGATAGTTGTCTTTTTCGTGCATGGCGATCCTCCTTTATCGTTCCTCATGGTTTTTATGGCTCCGCTTCTGGCCGGGCTCCTTCGGGGGTTCCTGCCCTCTGGTTTCTTCTTTGAGCCGGGCAGTAATGGATGGGCGCACCCGGTCAGGATTGCCCGGTGCTGGTTTCAGCTCATAATCCTCCATCTGCTTTTCGGTCAGCGGCTTTGCGTAGGTCAGTTCGCCCCATGCCATCAGACTGCCGTCTGCCACAGGACGCCGCCTGTCATCATCGTAGTTGACGATGGAAAGAGGCTGGTTATCCGGCGGCTTCGGGTAAGTTCCTATGTCCACGGGCCGCTGGGTGGAATAATAGCGGTAAACGCCCTCCGGTCCCAGCTCGGTATGCTTGACCGCCGCATGGTAAAGCTGCTGATAGTCGTCCACCCGGCGGTCAAAGTCCCTCTGCGCCCATGCCTGACTGGTTCCATAGCGACCCCAGTAGTAATCCCGATGGCCGTTTTCCCCCTCGGTAAACTGCCAGGTCACAAAGGGGCTCGGCGCTCCCGGATTATGCCCCAGCGCAAAGCCGTGTCCGGTTTCAAAGGTGGCAGCTTTCAAAATCACATATCCTTGTACTGTCTCCAAGAGATACCTCCTTTCTGTGCCTCGGGCTAACATAACCCGAAGTGCTGGATGTTACGAAATAAGAGGGCAGACAGGGGAGAAATGTAATAAGATATCCCCACCCCGGAAACACCCTCAAAAAAGCCCGGAATGTCAAGCCTTTGGAGGCGGCAAATCGTAACAGTCGCCCGGCCTTTTCTCCCGCATTTTCCTCATGCGTTCCCGGCTTTTTCGGCGGTTCCCTTCGGCCTTGCAGGCGTCGGAACAGTAGGCTTGACGCCCCTCGGGCAGAAACGCCTTTCCGCAGACCGCACAGGCTCGCAGCTCCGGGGAGATGCCTTCCGTTGTCAGCGCCGCTTGAAGCTCCGGGTTAAGAGGCAGGACAGCCTCACGGAAATAACGGCAGTACGCCCCTGTCCAGCACTTGTGCAGCATATAGCAGGCACAGTCAAGAGGAAGGCACAGGCCGCTTTCCCGGTCATAGTTGGCGCACATCCCCGTGACAAGAGTGCGGATTTTCTTCTTCTCGTCACGGGTCAGCTCCCGGGCGTCCATTTAAGACTTCGGGCCACGATGGCCCGAAGGGCGGGGCTCCACGATCAGCGCCCGGAACTTCTTCCGGCACTGTTTTTTCTTTCCTTTGCACTCCTTGTAGTAACGGCATCCCTTACAAGGGTCGTCATTGTCCCAGCCGGGGTGCGGTACTTCCTTCATCATTCGTTCAAAAGGGCTGCTTGTAAAATTCATTCTCATTCCTCCGTATCTTCCTCCCACGGCGGGGTATCTTCGTCATCGGGTTCCTCTGCGATCTCCTCCAGCTCCCCGTCCTCATATTCGCAGTAATCATCCTCCAAATCCGGGGCTTCATGCTTCGGCTTGTAAATCTTGAAATAGTAACCAATTCCACCGCCGGCCAGCACCACCGCACCGATCAGGAGCAGAGAGAGAAGGGGGCTGTCCTTTTTCTCCGGCTCGGGTTCCGGTACTTCCTCCACAGGTTCAGTGGGCTTTGGCTCTGGCTCAGGGGTCACTTCTTTGGGCGGTTCCTTGCCCTGTTCGGCAAGAGGCAGAAGGTCGTCTGTGGTAACGGTATTGAGGAAATAGACGTTCTCGCTGGTTTTCTGTTTGTCGATCACCAGATAAAACACGCTCTCGTCTGCTGTGGTAATGGTGTAAAACTCTTTACCGTCCTCGTCGGTGGCGTTGTCCACCACGGTTCCCGTCCCGTCCGGGGTAAAGGGGTTCTGTGTTTCCGGCTCCGCTTCGGTTTCCGCCGGGGCGGGAGCTGTCTCCGGCTGCGGCTCGCTGCTCTGTGCATAGGCCGGGACCGTAAAGATCAGGCAACACAAAAGGCTGGCAGCCATCGCCGCCAGCCTGCGGTATTTAGTTTTTTTCATGGGCTGTGTCCTCCTTTTCGGGTGCCTCCGGCTTCGGGTCAGTATGGCCCGAAGCGGTAAGGCTGTTTTTGGGGTCATTCAGAAATGCCATCAGCTGGGCGGGCGTCAGTTTAAGGGAGCGCACCGCCTGCACGATCTGGCTGTTTTCTTCCTCCTGTTTCTGCTTTTCCAGCTCCCGGATTTTGGCCTGCCACTCGGCAGCCTTCTCCCGGGCTTTTTCCAGTTCCTTATCGAGCTTGTCGATCTTGTTCATGCAAGGACTCCTTTCCTCTGGCTCACAAACGCCCGAAGGCATAGAAATGTGTCTGCCAGTAGCTTGAATTGATGTTTGCGTATTGGATGGGCGAACCACAATGAAGCATCATCCCGTCGCCCACATAAATCCCCACATGGGACACAGGGCCGGGACTGTCATAGGTTCCCGTGAAAAAGATAATGTCGCCGGGCTTTGCCTCGGAGGGGGAAATGATAGCACACTGGTTATAAATGCCCTGCGCCGTGGTACGGGGCAGGTTGTGGACGCCGCTGGCCGTGTACACCCAGCAGACAAAGCCCGAACAGTCAAAGGAGGTGGACGGGCTGGAGCCGCCCCACACATAGGGCCAGCCGATGTACTTTGTGGCTTCTTCCATGAGCGCCGCAAAAGCCGGGTCATCCAGCGCCTCGCCGGGTATCTCATAGCTGGGGCCGGTATCTTCGCCGCCGTTGTAAATCCCTTCCCACAGATAGGGTTTGTTGCCTTTGAGCTGCTGCATAACGGTGTAGATTTCCCGCTGCTGTTCGTTAAGCCTCGGCAGGATCACGGCAGGCAGCGTTTTGTTTGTGAGGGTCACATTGAGAATGTAATACTCATAGGGGACTTCCTCGGTGGTGGTTTCCCCGGTCTCCGGGTCGGTGCTGGTTTCGGTGCGGTAGCGTATCTCGACTTCCTCCGTCAAGGTCAGCTCATACTGTGCCTCGAAGATCTCCCGCAGCTCGTCCTGCACCTGTTCCCGGAAATAGACATGGTACTTTGCCGAGAGATAGGATGCCAGCTCATAGGGGTTATGGCCGATCTCGTCCACGGAATAGCGGTACTCGTCATAGCCGGGATGGGTGCTTTCAATGTTCGCTACCGTCTGCGCCAGCTCGTTTTCCAGCGCTGTGTAGTCCTCGTCCACGCCCAGCAGGTCCGTATCCTCCGAGGCGTAGGAGGTGCCGGATAACGCATTGGCAAGGCCGCTGCCAAGCGTGGGAAAGATAGAGCTTACCGCCGACACAAGAAAACAGAGCAGCAACAGCAGGAGCAGGACCAGCACCGCCACGGGATGACGGGTCACAAACTGCGCCGCCCGACGGGTCGCAGTTCCCGAAGCGGCAGCGGTTTTCTTTGCGGCCTTTGCACCCTGTTTTGCAGCCGCCTTTGCTTCTTTGGAATACCGGCGTTTCAGTTTCCATTTCTGCTGCACACGGGAAAGCGGATTGCTGGCAAGTTCCGGGTGCTCGGAGGCCATCTTCTGAAAATCCACATTGGCCCGGGCTTTTATGTCCTTCCGTTCCCACTTTGCCACCTTCCGGGCTGGGTGTTCCCGCCAGCGGCGTTTGGCATAGCGGGTCAGTTTCCGGGTTCCGGCCTCTGCGGCCAGCTCGGATTTATGGGCTCCTTCCACACCCACATTTTCATGCTCGACTTCGTGTATCTTGTTGTGGACATAGAACCACGCTTCTGTGCGGGCTCCCCGGACTGCCTTTTTTGCAAGCCCCGGCGGCTTCTTCGCTGCCCGTTTTGCCTCGGTCTTGTCCAGTTTCTCCCGGGCCTTTCCCAGCTTTTCCCCGGCGCGCTCCGCTTTGGCCTGCGCCTTCTGGTACTTGTCCTTTTTGCTCCCGGCCTTCTCGGCGGGGCCTTCCGGCTCCTGCGCCTTTCCGGTATCCTGCGGACCGCCCGTGTCATCCTCCTGCCTCATGCGGTCAGAGGGGCGGGCTTTCCGGCTGTCCTCTTGAAACTTGCCGCTTTTGGACTTCGGGCCATCATGGCCCGAAGGGCTGTCCTGTCCGGTATCCTCGTCCTCAAACCGCAGACGTCGGGACGGTGCGGGGGAAGGCCTTTCCCGTTCAGCCGGTCCGGGGCGATTGCCCCCGGTATCCTCCGTCGGCCCCGGCCTTTGAAAATTCCGTTTGTCCGGTTTCTTTCCGATGATGTATCCCTCCTTTCCAAACCTCGGGCCAGCATGGCCCGAAGTGCGTTATGCCCGGTTCATTTCCTGTTTTTGTCCTCCGGGCGGGTGGTCATAATGGCGTACAGCTCTGTGTTCTGCGGGAAGCGGTCAACAAACGGGATGGTGGTGTTCCCGAAGAACAGCAGCCCTTCGCCGGAATTGGTATGGGTCACATAGGAAAGCTGATGGGGGCTGATCCCAAGCTGTTTGGCTAAAATCTGCCGGTCGCCCTGTGCCTGCGAGAGAAGCACAAGGAAGTCCGAGTTTTCAAAGATGTTCTCGATCTCCGGGCTTGCCAGAAAATCCTTCACGTTCTGCGTTAAAGCACTGGGAACGCACCCTTTTTTTCGCAGCATTTTCCAGATCGCCACACAATAGCTTGCCGTCAGACGGTCACGGAGCAGCACATGAAATTCGTCGAAGTAGCACCATGTAGCGATACCGCGGAGGAAATTCATGGACACCTGCGAGTTTACCAAGTCCTGCATAATGAGCATGGCAATCGTCCGAAGCCCGGCACCCAGCTTTTTTAAGTCAAGGCATACCAGACGGCGGTTCAGGTCCACATTGGTTTCATGGTTGAACACGTTAAGGGAACCCGACACATAGATTTCAAGGGCCGTTGCCAGCCGTACCGCCTCGCCCTCCGGCTGGGAACAGAGCAGGTCATACAGGGTTTGGAGGGTCGGCATTTTGCTTGTTTCTGGGTCCTGCAAGTGTTCCCGGTACATCTGGCGCACACAGCGGTCAATGACGGTACGCTCCACCGGCTGCAAGCCGTCCTTGCCGCCGACGATCAGCTCCATCAGCGACAGGATAAAGTCGGCTTTCAGCGCCATCGGGTTTTCCTCGTCGAAGCTCAAATCAATGTCCATCGGGTTGATGTGGTGGGGGCTGTCCGGGGCGATCTCGATGACCTGACCGCCCAGCCGCTTGATAAGGGGCGAGTATTCGCCCATCGGGTCAACCACAATGATCCGGTCACGGGTGGCAAGGAACACGTTCACAAGCTCCCGCTTTGCGGCAAAGGATTTGCCGGAGCCCGGCACACCGAGGAACAGGCCGTTGGGGTTTTTGAGCTTCTTTCCGGTTTGCCATGATGACGTTATGGGAAAGAGCGTTGAGCCCGTAATAGACGGCCTCGCCGTCCATGCGGAGCTCCTGCGTCATAAAGGGAACGAAAATAGCCGTGGAGCTGGTGGTCATGCCGCGCTTGATCTCAATGCCGTTATGGCCCAGCGGCAGGCTGGAAAGAAAACCGTCCTCCTGCTGGAAGTCCAGCCGCTTCAAGGTGCAGTTGTATTTCTGGACGATACCGGACACCGTGAACAGGTCATTGTCCAGCTCCCGGCGGGTCGGGGCCATGTTTACCACAAGGAAGGTCAGCAGGAACATTCTTTCATTCCGGCTCTGTAAATCTTCCAGAAGGGTCTTTGCGTCGTTGCTGTACGTTACAAGGTCGGGCGGGAGTATGTCCATGTCGTACCCTGACCGGGCTGCCTTCTTTTGTTCCTCCACCTTCATCTTGTCAATGTCGGAGACTTTGGCCTTGATAGATTTTACGGCGGCGGCCTGATCGACGGTCTGGATATGGAGGGTGATGGTCATTTCCGCATCCATTTCCAAAAGCTCCGCCAGCAGCTTGTCCGAGAGCTCTGAGGCCAAAATCTGCAAGTAGGAGGCAGCGCCCCAAGTCGTCCCCACCCGGAACAGACGGCTGAAACGAAAATCGAAACTGTCCGGGGCGATAAAGTCTTTGGTGGAAAGCCCGGTTTTGGGGATCATATCCCATGAAAACCGGAAGGGGGAGCCGCTGCCGGGGTGAAGCTGTCCGTGAAGAAGCTCCAGCCGTTCCAGCCCCGAAAGGGAACGGCACTTGACGCCCAGCTTTTTGAAGTTCCCGCAAATGTCCGCCTCTACACGTTCCAGCCTTGCCCTGGCGGTGGAAAGGTCGTCCACATTCACGCCGAAGGTCAGGAGCTTTGTGCGGACAATGCCGTTGTTGCTTTTGGCGATCTGGTTTTCCAGCATTTCCACATACTCACACCGGACGCTGTTGTAATCGTCATCCTGCATGGGGATGTTCACGCTGTACCGGCTGCCCGGGCGGCTTCGGTGGTTGAGGAAGGAAAGCTGGAACGGAAGGCTGCTGTCAAAGTAGTTGAGGCAGGCGCTCCACCCGTCAAAGATGGCCGCCTGATCCTCGGACTGTGCGAGCTGGTAGTTGATGTCCTCGTATTCAATGGTTTTGGTGTAATAGCGGTCCGCTACCCGGCACACCCCGTCCCGGTACATTTCCCGGTAAGGGAGGGTCTGCTGGGCGGTGGTGGGAATGTTCTTTCCTTTCGTGAACAGGCCGGTAAGGCCCTGCTTTTCAGGCTTTCTGCCTGCGGGCTTTCCGGCCCTTCTGCTGTTTCGCAATCGGCTGCGCCTCCTTTCTGGCGCTAAGCAGCGCATAGAAGTTTTCGGTTTTGTAAGACCGCACCCGGGGATAGAGGAACCGGGTGCGGATGATGTTTTTCAGCACTTTTTCCAGCGGCAGGCCGTCCCGTTCATACATAGCCAGAAAGAAGAACGGGAGCATGAGGCCGATCATCAGGAACATGGCGGCGCTGTTCCCGATACTGCCACGGGAAAACAGGTAAGCCGGGAGGCCCACCGCCGCCGCGCTGGAAAAACAAACAAGCTGGCGCTTCGTCAGGTTGAAGGCCAGCTTTGTCTTGATTTTGGAAAGGTCTTTTTTTGGTACTGGCACATAGGCCATTTTGGTACACCTCCTTTACTGCTTCGGGCCAGTATGGCCCGAGGTTATCTTGCGGCTTCTTTGGCCGGGGCTGTGCTGCGGGCAGCTTCGACGGCTTCTCGTCCGCTCTGCCTTGCCCGCCAGTATTCGGGGTTATACTGCCGGATGGACTGATTGAGCTTTTCTTCAAACTGTCCTTTGTCCTTAATGCGGTCAGGGATTTTCCACAGCTTTTTGTCCAGCAGCTCCCGGAGCACTACGCTTTCCTGTGCGTCCTCCTCATAGCAGATATAGCCCTTGTCCTTGAAGCCGCATTTTTTGGCCGCTGGGGAGAGAACGGCGGCTACCTCGTTTGCCACCATCGTTCCGCCGTGGCTGGCGGTAGATACCAGAAACACCCCCGGACAGAGGGTTTCACAGCTCTGCACCTCGCCCCACGGGGAACTTTTCGGCGCATGGAACATTCCGCCCGTCCGGCTCCGGTCCGCCTGCATGAGCGCCGCCTTTTCTAAGATGGCTTTCAGTTCCGGGGAAAAATAGGCATATTCCCGCAGGACCCGGGCGGCCTCCCCGCCGCAGGCGTTCATCAACAGGGTATAGGCATCGCTGTCCGCTTTGGTACAGCGGCCCAGCAGCTTGCCGTCATAGTAGCAGGCCGCGTCATAGCCCGTCCGTTTGCGTGGCATGGGTTTCGCCTCCTTTCCGCTTCGGGCCAGCATGGCCCGAGGTCAACGCTCCGCGCCACGGCTGGGCTTTTCCTTCGGGGGGCGTTCCGCTTTTGCCTGTTCGGCAGCCGCTTTCCGGCCTTGAGCTGTTCACTGATGGACGCACGCCCGGCAGAGCCGCGCTCCGCCATCTGTTCCAGCTTTACTTCATAGGCTTGCAGAACAGCGGTGTTGAGCTGTTCCCGGAACTCCTTTGTGACAGGGTAGGCCATATCCCGGTAGCCGCCTTTGCCGTCTGGCTGGCTGGGCATCCCAAGAAAGAGCCCCTTGCTGCCCTGTACGATTTTCAGATTTTCCACCACAAAGCAGTCATTGAATTTCACGCTGGCAAAGCCCATGAGGTTTTTCACAGGTTCGATGACCCGCACGCTTACATCCAGCTTCAACGGTGCGGCCGGGGTGGTGTTTGCAACCTTTTCCTGCATGGTTTCCTCCTTTCCGGCGGGAACAAGGTTCCCGTCCTTGTAGTCATAGCCTTCCGCCCGGAGTGCCGCCAGCGTGTCCGCCGATACGCACCCGGACAGTTTCAGATCGGTTTCCACCATAAAGCGCATGGTGTCTGCTTTAGAAAATTCTTCGGGGAGCTTTCCGTAGAAAGCCGGGTGCGGCTGTCCGTCCGCACCCTGTTTGTAACGCCGGGGCATACCGCCTCCTTTCCGCTTCGGGTCATCATGGCCCGAAGTCTCTTAATGGCAGCCGAAGATGGATTTTGCAAGACTGCCTGTTTTGAATAAGGTAAAACACAGCAACACCGTATATCCCACGCAGCCCCAGATCGCCCCGATGGGGTCGCCGTCGGTGGCGATACTCTGGATCAGCACCGCATAGATGGCGACACAGACTAAGATCAATAGACCTTGAAAGCCCACCGCAAAGAGGGAGCGGAAATAGTTCTGCCCCATGTGTCCGGTTTCCCTGTTGGGGACTGTGGCAAACGGGATAGGCGCTAAACTTGTGAGTAAATAAATTTCAATCATACGGCCATATACGATGACGAAGATCACGATGTTTAAGGCAATCATGGTAAGCTGGATCAGGAAGGATTGTAGCCAGAGTCCGAACAGAGGGCCTAACTCCATCGCCTCAAGCTCTGTCCGCAGACTGTCCAGCACATCCGGCGTGATCTCTGTCCCGTTCTGGATAATGCCCGCTGACTGCTGTATCACATGCTGGCTCACATCAAAGACCGCCAGCACGATATTGAAGGTATTCGTCAGGATCATCACAGCCACAAAGGTTTTGAACACCCACTTAAAAAACATCCATGTGTCAACTTCATGGAGGTTGTTGCGTTCTATGAGCATCTGTATCAGTTCATAGGTCATAACAAAAGTGAGGATGACCCCGGCGATTGGCAGAATGGCAGTTTCGGAGATCTGTCGTATCATGGAAAAGACCCCGGCGTTCCAGTCCGCCGGGGTCGTGCCTACCTGTGTGGCGATCTCGCCAACGCTCTGATTGACGTTATCGAAAAGGCCATCCAGATTCCCCATGATACCATCGACGAGCAGACCTTTCAGCCATTCAACGATTGCGTCGATGATAAAGTCCATATATCAGCTCCTTTTCTGGAAAAGGGACAACGGGTGACACTTAGCTGAACAGGCCGGACAGCAGAGGGATAAGCTGAAGGCCGATCAGAACGACACCGCCGCCAGCCATGAGCTGTTTTATCCCCAATTAGGTGTAAAACTCTGCTCGATGGCGGGCGGCGGCGTACAAAAAATCTATATGGTGTTTTTAAGAGAACCGTCCCGGCGGGACAGGTCAGGCAGTGACCTGTTCCACCTCTGGGATGGGTTTGAGATTAAAATGAATTTCGATAGAAATGTGTCTTGTTTTATCTTCGTCAATGCGCTCATGCACGACGATTTCTTTGATTAAGCGGTTGAGGGTGGCTGCGTCCAGCTCTGTGATATTGGCGTATTCCTGAATGGCTTCCACCCATTGTTTTGCGTCATTGGCAAGCTGGACTTCATCGGACAGCCGCTTTCTGCCCTCGGACACTTTTGCTTTAAGCTCCGCTTGCTCGGTCTGTGTCTTTTCCAGCATGGTGTTGAAATTCTGCTCACTGATACGCCCTGCAATCATATCCTCATAAAGCCGCATTACCATTTTGTCCAGAACCTCAATCCGTTCCTCGTCCCTTGTAAGGGAGCGTTCCATTGCTTCCCGCTGTTCCTGCTGCTCGGCTTCACAGGTATTGGTCAGGCGGTCGGCAACCGCTTCCCCCGTCCATCAGGGCAGCTCTGGCACATTCCCGGATTTTCCGCAGCACATTGGCTGTAAAGGGTGTCATAGTCAATCCGGTGCTGGGTGCAGTGGTTCTTTCCAAAGGCGTTGTAGGTCTTGCAGGAATAAATCCGCTGGGGATGTTTTGCGTTTGTGTAGCGTACCGTCAGCGACTTCCCACACTCGCCGCATTTTAACAATCCGGCAAACAGGCTGATTTCATTGGTCTGCCCCGGACGCTGGCGGGATTTCAGCTTGTTCTGCACAATGTCAAAGCTCATGCGGTCAATCAGCGGTTCATGCTGTCCCTCCACCACAATCCAGTCCTCCGGCTTCTTTTCCCCAATTGTGCCGATTTTGAAACGGTAGTCTTTTTTCTGGGAAGCAATCGCCCCAGTGTAAACGGGATTCATCAAAAGGTCTTTGATAACGGAAAAGTCCCACATATACCGCCCGTTTTCCGGGTCTTTCTTTTCCCATTTGGTGCGGGTATTGCGAAGCCCCCGTTCCCGGTTCCACCATGTGGGGCAGGGGATTTTTTCTTCCTCCAGCCGTCTGCGGATATAGTTCGGACCATGACCGTTTAGGGCATATCCGAAAATCAGCCGCACAATCGGGGCGGTTTCCTCGTCAATGAGCAGATGGTTTTTGTCCTCCGGGTCTTTCCGATACCCAAACGGGGCAAGACACCCGGTAAACTGTCCTTTCTGCGCTTTCAGAAGATAAGAGGAATGGACTTTCTTGGAAATATCCTTGCTGTACATCTCGTTCAGAATATTCTTGAACGGGGCGATGTCGTTGTTGTCCCGCAGGGTGTCGATACCGTCATTCATGGCAATATAGCGGACACCGTTTCTTGGGAAAAAAAGTCCTCAATCAAATGCCCGGTTTGCAGATAGTTACGCCCCAGTCGGCTGAGGTCTTTCGTGATGACAAGGTTGATCTGCCTGCGCTCAATGGCTTTTAACATCCTCTGTAAATCAGGACGCTCCATGTTAAGACCTGTGAAGCCATCGTCCTGATAGACTGCCACAACCTCCCATCCCTGCTTTTCGCAGTATTTTTCCAGCATATCACGCTGGTTTGCGATACTGGCACTTTCGCCTTGCAGGTCATCGTCCTTTGACAGCCTGCAATAGACCGCCGCACGATAGCCCCCGGCAAGTGCCTTTCCGATTGTTCTGTATTCCATTTCGTTCATCATAGCCATTTACCCACACAATCCAGACGGTATCTGGCTCTTTTTTGAACCTCATCTTCATTATACTTCAAATCTTTCTTTTTTTAGCAAGATATTCTTTTTTATTTGTTTTTTTCCGTATTTCTGGGAAATCAGGCTGACGAACACATCGGTGGCGTCCAGTTCCCCGTCAAATACCGTTGTCAACATGAATCTCTGTTTTTGTTTTTTTTGCCATAGGCAGTTATCCTCCATACATGAAAATAGCCAGACAGAGGGTGTCGGCAACGAAGTCCGGCAACGGGCTTCAAAAGACCTTGCAAACAATCTCAATCTGGCGATGGTTACTATTTATACTTTTTTTTTTTTATTTTTCTGTTGTTTTGGTTGTCATAGGGGAAAAAGCCCGGAAATAAGGGGTTTTCCCCGGCAACCGGCTCGGCAACGGGATAGCAACAAGGGGCAACGGGCTGTCATTTTCAGAATGGAAGCTCCATCTGTTCTGTGACCTCCACAAAACCGTCCATCGTTTTTTCAGACGGGTTGCCGGAGTCCGTTGCCGGGTTTTCACGCTCCCAGCCCTTTTGTCTGCCATATTCCGGAAAACATTCTTGGATTCGAAAAAGTACCGCCAGCCGGTAATGCACTGGTTCATTATCTCGTTGATTTCCCGGATTTCCCATTGCTTCGGCTCGTCAAAGGTGTGATTTAAGGCTTCCTTGTAGAGCTGCTTGGAACAGACCGTTTCCCCGGTGTACTTATCAAGGTAAGCCTGTATCATCCCGGCTTTGGTGTCCTCCGGCATAAAATCCCGCTGGTGTTCTTTGAGATACCGCTGCATGGCTGGGCTGAATGACAGCTTGTACCTGCCGCTTCGGTAAATCTCCATTGCTTCCGCCCACATCTGGCTGATATAGGCTCTGGAAGCGGCTTCGTCCTCCAAAATGTGAACCTCGGCTTGCTCCGGGTACACCATGATCGGGATAAATCGGCGGTTGCCGGAACGGTCAAGGGGGAGAAAGTCAAGGGCGTTGGAAGTACCGCCGAACACGCACTGACGGGGACGGTCTGCCGGGTGGATTTCATAGGGTATCTTATAAACCTCTTTCTGTCGGCTTAGAAAAGACTTGATTTCCTCAATGCTCTTGGCGTTTGCGGTTGCCATCATTTCCGACATTTCAATAATCCAGTGACCTTGCAGCTTGCGGTACACGTTATCATCGTCCAGCTTCCGCAAATCATCGGAAAACCACTCGTCCCGGACTGCCAGCAGACGGAAGAAGGTGGACTTGCCAGCCCCCCCTGACCGCCTACCAGACACAGCATGATTTCAAACTTGCTTCCCGGGCTTAAATGCCCTTGTAATCGCCCCCAAAAGAAACAGCTTTAGGGCTTCATAGGTGTAATCGTCCACATCCGCCCCCAGAAAGTGCCGCAGACAGAAGCGGATGCGCTCCGTCCCGTCCCACACAAGGGTGTTCAGATAGTCCCGGATGGGGTGGTACTTGTTTTCATTCGCCACAATCCCGATGGCGTTATCAATCTTTTTCTCATTGGTAAGCCCGTAGGTTTCCTCCAGATAGAGAAGCAGATACTTCATATCCGTATCGTTTAGGGCGGTGCTTTCCCTGTGAAAACCGATGGGCTTTATGATGTCCTTGCGGTCAGTCAGGATGTTGTATGCGATAGCCCCGGAAAGCAGAGGGTCACGCTGGAATACGGTCAGGCAGTTCCGGATGCTCTGGCGGACACCGCCTTTCTCGGTGGTTTCCAGCCCCGCCTTGATTTCCTCAATGCTCTGGGGCGGCTGCATGGCGTTCATGGTGTTTTTTAGTTCTTGCTGCGTTTGCGGCTGCAAGCTCTGCCATTCGCTGTTCAAGCTGTATCACATCCTTTCCGTAGTCCGTAATCAAAGCTGCTTTTTCCTCCGTTTCCCCAAAGAGCAGCACATCCAGCAGATATTCCACTTGGTCTTGCTTCTGTAAGGCTTCCACAAACCGTGGATGAAAGGCTTCCTCCGGGGAGTGCGGGACATAATCCGTTCTCCATGCCCGGAAGCAGGTGGAGATAATCGGCAAGGATACGGAAGCAACGGTTCTTTGCTTCCTGAAACTGTTCCTCCGGGGATTTCTGCCGGGGCTTGGGCTTTTTTTGCCTTTCCCGGCGGTTTCCAGTCCTCATAGGAAAGCCCGAAGTCATTTGCCAGCTGTACGGCGGCTTCTTTCTTTCCCAGCCCATACAGGGCGGCGACAAAATCAATCACATCCCCATCCGCACCGCAGCCGAAGCAGTGGTAACGCCGATCCAGCTTCATGCTTGGGGTTTTATCATTATGGAACGGGCAGCAAGCCATCCTCCCGTTCCGACCTACATGGATTCCATAATGCTCCGCAGCCTGTCTTGTTGTGACGGACTGTTTCACAGCTTCAAATACATTCAAATCTATCCCTCCTTGAAAAAAAGAAAAACACCTGACATTCTCTGATTGAAAATGGCAAGTGCCTGTTAAAGTTCCATATCCTGTTGTCTGTGTTTCGCCTGTGCCGGGGCGGTTCTTTGAGCCTTTTTCTCGTCTGCCTTATCCTGCAAGACTTCCTTGATGGGCTGCTTCTTGGGCGGCTCTTTGCTTTCCTCTGTGCCGGGTGTGGCTTTCCGTACCCAGTAGCGGATGTCCCGCAGCTTCTTCAAATCATCCTGTACCTCGGTCAGCGGTGTTTTCAGGGCTGCAATTTCTTCCAGAAGCGTTTCCTGTTCCTCTTGCAGCTCCTTTTTTTTGGGTGCTGTCCTTATCGTCCGGGTGCTTGGCAAGGTAGGCGGCGGCTTTCTCATACCGGGCAACCTCCGGGTGTTCCTGTTTGTAATTTCTCCTTTGTTTTTTTAAAAAATATCTTCTGGTATTTCTCATAGACAGGCTCACATTCCTTGCAGTCTGTCCGGGCAGAAAGAATCCCGTCAATCACTTTGCTGCGGGCTTCCTTGGGCTTCATCTGACTGCGGTAATCGGCGGCTGATTTCCCGGACGCTTCCAGAAACGCTTCTAAATCCTCCACAGTGGAAAGTCCCTTTTTGCCGGAGATAGGACAGGGCTTCGCTGACTGCCTTTAAGTCCTGTGAAGTTCCCCGGTTCTGCCCAGCCCTCGTCCAGTCCTTCCGTTCTTCCTTTCGTATCTCCATATATTTCATCAGAAGATTGGGAAGAAGTGTTGCTTCCTCCGCCGCCTTTTTTGTGCAAGCAGCTCTTTCCGTTTTTCTCCCAGTTCGGTAATCCAGCCTTTGAGGTTTTGAATGAGCTGCCGAATAGACTGCATCAGGCGGTTGGCGGCTCTGATTTCCCGGTTCAGGTTGCCGATATTCGTCTGGATACCCGCTTTTCCATCTGCTGGACAGCAGTCCCCCTCATGGACAGTGGGGACTATATCAAGCCCCTGTCTGGCATAGGAACGCAAGTCCACACGCTCTGGGCGGTCATTGGCTTCCAGATAGCGGTTCTGGATGACCTCCCATTCATGCCGCCAGATTTCACAATACTTCTGGTCGTTCCAATCCACCGTATCCTCCTTGTGGCTTTTCCATCTGCCGGACGGAAGTTTTATCCGTTCCCCGTTTTCGTCAAGGCCATAAACCTTGCGGCTCTTGGGAAGCCATTTTCCATGTTCGTCCATTGCCCTCATAGTGAGCATGACATGGGCGTGGGGATTGTGTCCCGGCGGATGGGGGGCATGGATTGCAAAATCAGCAATCATGCCTTTGGAAACAAACTGCTGCTCACAAAACTCCCGGACAAGGACAGCATACTGGTCGGGTGGTATCTCTCTTGGGATGGTAAGCACCCACCGCCTTGCAAGCTGGGAGTTCCATTGTTTTTCCACAGCTTCGGCGGCGTTCCATAAGGTATTACGGTCTGCATACGACCGTGGGGCGTTTGCCGGGAGCAGAATTTCATTGTGGACAATACCACGCTTTTCCGGGTAGTGTTTTACTTCCTGGTCATATTCACAGAACAGCTTTTCGCCGCTCTGGTAGGCAGCGGCGGCAACCGCAGACTGCTGTTGGCTACGCTGAACAATCGAGATTTCGTTGTGTGGACAGGGCATTTCGTATCACTCCTTTCTTTCTATGCTTGGTGGATGGGGTGGCGTTTTACCACCTCATTTTGGGCAGAAAAAAAAGCAGGAGACCTTTTTCAGATTTCCTGCTCGGTGTGCCGCTGTATGGGCGGCGGGTATTTAGTTGTAGAAATACATCAATTTGAAAAATCAAAACTGAAAACGAATATCTTCTTTGAATTTGTGTCGTCTGGGATTCCCTTCACTTCGATAAATTTTGTGTCGTTTCATATCATAAATAACTGACCAGACAAGTATCTTTACCTGTACTTCTGTCATACTGACAGAGGAAACCATAATCTCCAGACAACAGTTTTTCTGCAAATGGAAGATTGAAACCTCCATTTTTTCTTCGTTAAAAGCTGAATACAATGTTTGATACCGTTCTTCTGCAAACCAATTATCAATTTTATCGTTGTTATAGCCTATCATTTCTGGAAAATGGAAAGTGTTCGTTGCACAGACAAAAAAAGCAAGATTGCTATTCAATGTTTTTTCTATTTTTATCTGTTCCGCATTACATTCTATAACAGCTATCGCCCCCATTGTATCAGCTAAGGTTAAAGTTTGTGCTGAAGCAATCGGTAATTGATATAAACAGGAGACAGCTTCCGACACATTTCTACATTTCTCCAACAGGTATCTGACAATCATACCTGCGTTAAATCCCGGTTTGCATTGGTTAGGATAGACGGATGTTAAACCAACAGCTAAACCATGTTCATTAACACCATCTTCAATCTCAATAAAAGCAGTTGTAATTTCCTGTGAAAGAATAAACTCCATCCGTCAATTTATAAACTACATTCTGATTTAGCCTTTCAATTTCTGTCAGAAAATCACTGTTTCGTCCCAGAAGAATTTCCTGTTCCGTTGTAAAAGCAAAACAAGAGCAATTACAAGATGGAGGCATAGAGTACATACTAAATAATACAGCTTGCAAAAAATACGGACATCACATTGTTGTCCATCTGCCAGACCTTGAATTTCTTCTACAATCTCATGGTAATACTTTTCATAAATCGGAAGGCAGGACAAAGCATAGTCAATCCGTTCCTGCGTGATTTCAAATGGTATGTTCTCTAAAATTATATTTTTTTGTGTTTTAACAGTAAGGAACCCCACCGAAAACCAGCTTCGTAGTGTGTTCCCCTAAAATGTGCATGATACATTTTTACACGCTCCTTATTGATTAGATAAAGAGCTACCGGTAACTCTTATCTAAGGGTAACTGAATAAAAATTTTAAGTCAAGCCATATTTTT
>VOFJ01002969.1_pt1 | contig 69844 bp, 65 predicted proteins | sample 5384081 | NCBI WGS metagenome assembly VOFJ01 (sample SAMN12384729, study PRJNA508395) | human gut metagenome | isolation source: healthy gut I | host: Homo sapiens | reverse complement strand
TAGGGAGAGGAACTGTCTATCAAATCCCAGTCGTTTATGCAGTTCGTGTGGCCGATGTAGAACCCGAAAATCTCTGCCCGTTCATATTCGTTTCCCTGTTCGAACCTTTTTTTGAGTAGGATAAGCGCACACATCCGGTGTTCATGTACTTCCGACAAGAGCAACTGTTCTATTCCGTCCAAACAGATATCGCCGTACCGTTCGGCCACGTTCCTTATCTCGGCCACTTTAAGACCTATGAAAAAATCAGACCCAACGCATCCTATTCTGTTCGATCCGGAACGAAAAGCCGTCCGGCTGTCGGCTGCTTCATCCAATTCGTCTATCAGCTTATGTACCTGAACAGATAACCGTTCCATTTTATAACTCTTTCAATTTAGGCGGTTCGGTTGCGATCAACTTTCTATCGAAGGCAGCATACAGATACATAGCGGCTATGGAAGAGTACGGCGACCATTTCCGGCAACGCTGTCTGACCGCTTCCGGCTTCACGTTCCGGGTGCGGTAAAGCCACTTGTAAGCGGCCAAAAAGGTGGCATCCTCGTATGGAAGCACGTCGGGACGATCGATCTTATAGAGATACATTTTGGCTGTCCAGTTCCCGATGCCTTTGATGGCCGTCAGGGACTTGATAATCTCCGCATCGGAAAGTTCTTTGAGTTTTCCGAAATTGAGACTGCCGTTTTCCACCATGAACGCTATTTGCCGGATACACTCTGCTTTTCTCAGGGAAATACCTATCTTTTTCAATTCATCGATAGACAGTGAACATATCGTACTGGCCGTTATTTCTCCCCGGCAAAGGGCTGCCAATCGTCCGGTCATCACATCGGCTACCCGGATAGAAAGCATCTGTCCTATAACCTGCTCGATGAAGAAGAGGAAATCATCTTTCAGGTCAGTATGTGAAAGCGGGCCTACCCGCTCCATCAGCCAAGCCAACTTCTTATCTTTCTTTTTAAGAATAGAAACGGCCTCTTCGCACAATGGAAAGTTTTGTTGCGTCATATTTTTGTCATTCAGGAGGATACGACCTTTAACCCGATGATGGATACGATCAGCGTAAAGATAAAGAAAAGCCTTCCGAAACTTACGGGCTCCTTAAAAAAGAGGATGCCCATGAGCACCGTGCCGACGGCACCGATGCCCGTCCAGACGGCATAGGCCGTGCCGATAGGCAAAGTCTTCAGAACCTTCGTCACAAGGAACAGACTCAAGGCAATGGCACTTGCCGTGCCTATGCACCACAAACCTTTTTCCAGTCCTGCGGTCTTGCTCACCTTGCTCAGGCAGAAGGTAAAAACCAGCTCGATGCACCCGGATACCACTAAAAGAAACCAATTCATAACTTCAATTCTTTTTGGGGTGCGAATTTCGGTATTTGCGATCTGTTTCTTCTTTACATGTTTTAAAAAACGATTTTACATTTGATAAATTCATTTTATCCGGGCTCTGATACGGCTCAGATTGACTTGGGAAATACCCAGATAAGAGGCAATTATACCTAATTGTACCCGCTGAATTATGTCCGGATATTCATTTATAAGTTCCCTATACCTCTCCGAGGATGTCTTGAACTGCCGTGCTATAAACAATTTTTCCGATTTGATGCAGGCACATTCAGCATACCGGCGTCCCCAGTTGGCTATATGGATATTGTTCCGGTATAAATCCTGCAACCGTTCCAAATCGATTTCATACAAAACACAATCTTCCAGAAGTTCTACCGTAGCGTACTCTCCCAGACCTGCAAAAAGAGTCTGCAAAGGAAATATCAGATCTCCTTCCTGACCGAACCAGAATGTAATTTCCTTGTTGTCTTTATGTGCATATGCCCGAACGATTCCTTTCTTTATGAAATAAGACTTCGTCTCCTTTTTATTTTCCCGATGCAAATGAAACCTTTTGGGATATTCCACTTCCGATATCGAGGCGATCAATGTATCGAGGGAGGTTTGCGGCAACCGGTAGATGCTGTTTATTATATCATTGATATTCATCTTGTAAAATCTTATATATAAAACAATTATGAGGGACAAAATTACTAAAATGCCGTTCATGTGGAATGATGAACGGTACTTTTTATTGTTTTTCAGTGAAATAAATGGCTATAGCTTCATTCCTCTGCGTTCCCCCTTGCGGCTGTATGGGGCGGTGTATGTTCTGCCTTAGCTTGTCGAATTGCTCCTTGAACCACTCGGCAATGGGCTTTCGGGAGAGTTGATGTACCCTGCAAAGGGGTTGAACGGCAGACGCCCGTCGTTCCTCGCTATGGAAACGATGTGTTTCAGCACAATCATGTAGCCCCACACGGTATTGGTGCGGCATTTCTTCTCCGTGCGCAGGAAATACTCGAAGTCGTTGATGAATGTGAGGTTGAGTTCCTTTAATGGAATGTTCTCACGCTTGTAGGTACGGGACACAAATTCCCGAATGTGGTTGCAGACCGTCTGATAGCATCGGAATGTCCTCTGCGCCCGACTTTCTTGGCGAACTCGGCGTTGTGCTGCTCGAACAGCTTCAGCAAAGTTTTCTGCTTGACGCTGATACCGAGATAGGCGTCTTTCAACTTGGCAGCGGTCACATAACCGTCCGTCTGCATCAGTTCTTGATAGCGGCGGTTTACCTCCACTCGGATTTTATCCACCGCAAGATTGATTCTCTGTGCTTCGACGCTCTTGCCCGAAGCACGGTTGTTTTTCACGTCCCACAACCGCAGGGGAATGTCCATCTTGCAACTGAACTGTTTAATCTCTCCGTCCACCGTAAGGCGGCACATCAGAGGCAGGTTGCCGTTAGGCTTCTCGCTGCCGTTCTTCACGTAAAATAAGACCTTGAATATACTTCGCATAACTCACTTCTTTTTTGGTTACAAAATTAGTTTATAGTGAGTTACCGACAGCTATGCAAATCGCCGCAAAACGCAGTAAAAGAGCCTTTTTAGCAAGAGTCCGCATCCGTTACGGGGGTAATGAGGTGGTAACTGAACTTCTGCACCGTTTGGCTTCGAGGTGGCATTTCGTTGGCTCTGCCCAATAGAAAAACAAAGCGTAACAAACTATGTTTCAGTTAATTCTATACGCTTTGCCCAAATTTGCAAATCCGCTATGTGTCTATTTTAACAAATCAGTTTACTCAATAGTTATAAATTTGAAAGTGCAGTTCATGCTAAAAATGAACTGCACTTTTTGGGATGAAAGGGGTGTCAGAAATCGGTCCTGACCACCCGGAAACCGATATTGGCGTAGCCCTGTGTCCCGATTCTCACATCATCCGATTTCTCCGAGCGGCAATCGTCGCGTTTGGAATCCCAAGCGCCTCCTTTGACGATATACCGTCCGTTCGCATCGGTAGAAGAGGTCCACTCCCAGCAGTTGCCCCAAAAGTCAATACCTCCACAGGCACCTGTCGATTGACTGTATGCGTCCACCGCCGTCAATCCGGATTTCACGCGGTTGGCGTTCATGGCGACATCCTTGGGCATGTGTCCGGCTCCGAGAATCCACTCCTCTTCGCTCGGCAGGCGGTAGACATGCTTTCGGTCCTGCTCCGTAAGCCAGTCGCAATAGGCTTCGGCCTCGTCGATCGAGATATTCACGACCGGATAGTTCTCCTTCCCTTTATCGTAGGTAAATCCGGACTTGAACATGGCGTATTCGGCATTGGTGACAGGCGTATAGCCGATGTAGGCATTCGGAGCCGATGCACCGCGCAGCACCATCCAGCCGTCGTTCGGGTCCTCGTCCCGCCGCGGGTCGATGAACCGCAGGAATTGCTGTTGTATTCTGATGTCACGGTTCTGTACCATCTCGTTCACGATACCCTGCATGTGTTCCACGATGCTGTATGTTTTCGCCTCGCGCTCCAGTTCACGAAGCTTGTTCTTCTTTCTCGCCACCACCTTGTCGTAGCGGATACCCATCCGATCCAATAACGCCTGTCGGTTAGCCTCTGTCGGATTCCTCCGGTACTGAATGAAGAGGTTGTGTGTTTTGGAATCCATCTTGGGCCGTCCCTCTTCGACAAGCGGAGCACCGGGTTTGTCAAACTCCAATTCGCTCTCCACCAAGTCGTCGGGACTTATAAACGTTCCCGGCTCCACGGTCTGATGCACGCCGAAATAATGGGCCACAAGGCCGTTGCGGTAGATGGAAAGCCGGTAGCCTCCGTAGAGGTCGCAAGGCAGGGTGGAGATGTAGTAATCCTTGCCGGGCGTGAAGCCCGACTCGTCGGCGGCTCTGAACGTGACAACGGAACTTGCGTGTTCTATCGTTTCCACCGTATCGGCGTCCTCGTCCATACGCGCCGTACCTGCCAGCGGATTGCCGTCGACGCTCTCCAGCCCCACCTTCGTTACGCCCGAAAGACGGGTGTTGAACTTTATTCCGCAATTTGTTGCGGAACTGCCGTCATATCCGCCGTCTTTGTCTGTCTGGACAGCCGGAACCACGATCGTATTTTCTTTGCTATTTCCCTGTGCGGACACTACGGTGCCCGTCACAATGGCGAGCGCCATTGCTAAAAACAACTTTTTCATGGTTGAATATTGTTTTAAGAATTATATAGAATCCGTTCTTACCACCCGGAAACCGACATTGGCGTAGCCCTGCGAACCGTTCCGTACGACATCCGATTTTTCGCTGCGGCAGTCATCCCGGCTGGAATCCCAACTGCCTCCTTTGATAATATACGAGCCGCTTGCGTCCGTCGAGAAGGTCCACTCCCAGCAGTTGCCCCAGAAGTCGATTCCTCCGCAGGCTCCGGTCGTCTGGCTGTAAGCATCCACCGCCGTCAATCCGGATTCCACACGTCCGGCGTTCATGACGACATCCTTCGGCATGTGTCCTGCGCCCAGCACCCACTCTTCGTCGGTGGGAAGCCGATAGGTGTGCACGTTGTCCTGGGCCGTGAGCCAGTCGCAGTAAGCCGTGGCTTCGGCGATCGTGATGTTCACCACCGGATAATTTTCTTTGTCCGCATCATAAACGAAATCCGCTTTGAATGCGGCATATTCGGCGTTTGTCACAGGTGCATAGCCGATGTAGGCGTTCCGAGCCGAAGCGCCGCGCAGCACCATCCATGCGTCGTTCGGGTCGTCGTCGTTCCGAGGGTCGATAAGCCGCAGGAACTGCTGTTCGAGCCGAATATCCCGATTCTCGACCATCTCGTCCACGATGGCTTGCATCTCTTCCACGAGGTCGGGCGTTTTCGCCTCCCGCTCCAGTTCGCGGAGCTTGGCTTTCTTGCGAGCCACGACTTTGTCGTAGCGGAGTCCCATTTGGGCCAACAACGCCTGTTTGTTCTCTTCCGTCGGATCTTTCTGATACTGACGCAAAAGGGTGCTTGTAGTGGCATCCAGCTCCGGACGTTCCTCTTCCACGAGCGGTGCATCCGGGTCGTCGAACTCCAGTTCGCTCTCCGCCAAATCGGCTGGGGTTATATAATCGGCCCGTTCCACGTCGTCTGATGCACGCCGAAATAGTGAGCGACAAGTCCGTCCTTGTAGATGGAAAGCCGGTAACCGCCATAGAGGTCGCAGGGCAGGGTGGAGATGTAATAGTCCTTGCCCGGAGTGAAGCCGGCAGCATTATCGGCAGCGTTGAAAACCAGTATGGAGGCTGCGTTTTTCGTTTCAGCGACTATGGGCTTTCCCTGTTCGTTCCACTTTATCGTGGCCGTACCTGACAGGGTGTAACCGTCGACGCTTTCCAACTCGATCTTCGTTACTCCCGACATCTGAAAGTTCAGTTTTATGCCGCCGCCGATGGCCTGAAAAGTCAGGGATTCGGAAACCGTGCGGGCCACCGATACGGCGGCCTTCGCATCGTAGCCGTCGCCTTCCGCCGTTTGTGCGGCGGGAACGGTTACGGTCACGCTTTCACGGTCGGAAGATACTGCGTTCTTTGCGGGATACACGCCATACAAGGGATTGCTGTCGGTGAACGTGCCTTCGACGGAGCCGGAAAGCCCCGATGTGCCGCCGGATGCCAGCGTGGAAACGCTGGCCGCTTGTCCGTCGTGAAACAATGTTATCCCGTCGCCTTTACTCCAACTTCCGTGAAGTCCGTCGGCGATGGCTGCGGTAAGGCTATTCCCGGCAGGATCTTGCTCCTGTTCGAAAGTATTGTCCTTCGAGCACGATACGAGGGCAAGCAGTGCCGCAAAGCAGAATAAGGTGCTGGTTTTCATATTTCCGTATATTTTATCTTTGTTTTTGAATCATGCCTTAATAGGTCAAACGTACCCTGTACAATGACTGGCTTGCCGCTACGAAAAGGGCGTTTCCATCGTCTTCCCCGAAACACAGATTGCGAATCCGGTCCTTTGCCGAGAATGTAATGCGTTCTTTTTGCGCTCCTTCCGGGGAAAGTACGACTACACCTCCCGCAGAGAAAGCGATGAAAAGACAGCCGCTCTTATGGCAGGCGATGCCGTCGACTTCTCCGTCTCCGGAAATCTTGCAGAGCGTCCGCTTGTTCACAGGCGCTCCCGCCGAGGTCAGGTCGAAAACATGGATCGTATTGGAACTGCTCTCGCAAACATAGAGTTTCGAGTGGTCGGGCGAAAGCGCCACGCCGTTGGGCTTCGACATGGAATCATCGGCAAGGATGGCTTCATCGCTACCCTTAACGACATAATACACCCCTTCGAAATCCAGTTCCCGATCCTCCGGTTCGACACCGTAATCCGGATCGGTGAAGTATACGGTCCCTTGTTTGCTTACGGCAATATCGTTCGGGCTGTTCAGTTTAAGCCCGTCATACGAGCCGACAACCGATGCGATCTCGCCCTCTTTGTTCAATACAGCAATGTCTCTGGCCATGTGACGGCATACCCAAAACAGCGTGCCGTCATAGAAGATGCCGTTCGAATTTTCACTGGGACTTAAAAAAGTCGTAACGCCGTCACGCTCGGTCCACTTATAAATCTTATTGTCGTTGAGATCGCTGAACAGCAAATAGCCGTCCGCGCACCATGCAGGCCCTTCCGTAAACCGGAATCCGCTTGCCAGAAGTTCCGGTTCCTGCAACATGAACGACTGAAGCTGCTGCCGTTCGCCGCCGTTCGTTTCGCATGAAAGACACAGGATCATCGTTGCGAAAAATAGGTGTTTGCTCATGTCCGGTCTTTTTTGACTTCTGATTGTCCCTTCGCTTTTTCGGCTTTCCGGCGTGCGGCGGCCTCTTCTGCATCTGGCGATAAATCGTCTCCTGCTCGGCCGTCAGGACCGAGGCGATCTTTTCGTTCAACTCGGCCAATGCCTTCTTGCGCTCTTCGGGCGTGAACTTTCGGGCATTGAACTCGGCGCAAAACAACCGGATCTGCTCCTTCTGTTCGTCGGTCAGTTTCAATTTGGCGTCCATGCGAGCGATGCGCTGCTCGGTGCGCTGTTGCGGCGTCATGCGTTTTTCCTGCTGCGCGGGCTGTGCCGCGGCGATCCGGCATGCGGCCAATACGGCCAGCATTGCAAATACGATTTTTTTCATAATACGTTGTTTTTAGATTTTATCGGTTCTTATTTCATGAATCCCACGACTTCGTATTTCATGCCTTTCTTCGTCGGCACGGCCTTGTAAATCACTCCGTCGTAAACGAAACGGATGCCGTCGTCAGTCTCGATGGTTTTCACGCCGTACTCGGGCAGTTCGGGAACCTGCATCCCGATCTGGGGCAGGACCACTTCGTACTCCTTACCGACTTTCCGATAATAGATCCCGGCTGCGTAATAATAAGGTATGTCTCTGAAACGGATTGCGATGCAGCGGTGCGGACGCTTCGGAAACCGCATGCCGATATGCCACCGAGGACCTCCGACCCGAATGGTCGCCGTATGAGGACGGCGGGCCGCGCCTTCGGCCTGCTGAACGATTCCGGCAAACATCATTGCCGCGAGAACCAACACGATCTTTTTCATAGCTACAACAATTTTTCGGTTTGCTGAAACGAAGATAGCCGGTAGAGAGACAGAAAAAACGTTCACCCCGGAATGTAGTGGCGAACGGCACGAAAACAGGGGCGAACGACCTGCCGGGAATTTTCACGAATGCCCGAATCTTGCTATCTTTGTCCACGGATGAACCGATAACCGAAATGCGCACGAACAACCGTCTGCCCCTTGTGATCGACCTGGCTTTCTGCCTCGTCCTGCTGCCTTTCATGATCTGGCTGCTGCCGGTCAGTCGCTGGGCCGCGAGCAACGCGCCGTTCGTCGTATTGTTCGTGGGGTGGCTTTACGTCGTCTATTTCGCATACCGCTATTATGCCGTTCCGCGCATGTTCCGCGGCCGTCGGCAGATTGTCGCGGCCATTGCCGTTATCGCCGTCACTCTCGTTGTGACGTGGCTTATTTCCCGCTACCGCTTCGAGATTCCCCAGCAGGCCATACCCCGGATGCGGTCCCGGCCTTATGCTCCCGAAATGACGCCCCGTGGGGGTCTGATGATTCTCCATCAGCGGGCCGTGTGGTTCCTTTATGTCGTCGTCGCGGCATTCAGTTTCGCCGTGGGCACGCTTGCCGAGCTTTACCGCCAGATCGTCGAACGGCAGGCCGCGGAGCACGAACGACGGAAGGCGGAGCTGGCTCTTTACAAAGTCCAGATCAACCCCCATTTCCTGTTCAATACGCTGAACACCCTCTACGGGCTGATGCTGACCGACGTGTCACGGGCCGAGACGGCGTTCATGCAGTTCATGGACCTGACCAAATACATGTACACCAACGCCGAAAAGGATAAGGTTCCTCTCCGGGCCGAGATCGACTACATCCGCCAGTATATCGAGTTGCAGAAAAACCGCATGAACGACCGCACGCATGTCCATTTTTCGGTCGAGAAACGCAATGAGCGTCCCGATGCCGCGATCGCTCCGATGATCCTCATCACGTTCGTGGAGAACGCACTTAAATACGGCGTGTCGTCCCATGTGCGGAGCGATATTTTCATCGGTTTGGCCCTCGACGGCGATTGGCTGCATTTTACGACCCGCAATCCGGTCGTCGTGCGTCCGTCCACCGAGAAGAGCGGCTTCGGCATCGTCAACTGCCGCAAGCGGCTCGACCTGCTTTATCCCGGCCGCTATACACTCGAAATCCGGGAACAAGCGGACGAATACCGCGTAACGCTCGATCTTAAACTGCATTGAAATGAACTGCATCGCTATCGACGACGAACCCGTCGCATTGAGTGTCCTTACCCGTTATTGCGAACGAATGGGCGGCATGGAATTGAAAACCTATTCCGATCCCGTCGTCGGAATGCACGAGGTGCTGCGCGCCGCGCCCGACCTGTTGTTTCTGGACATTCGGATGGGCGAGATCAGCGGCGTGGAGCTGGCCCGCGAAATTCCGAAAGGAACCTTTCTGGTCTTCACGACAGCCTATGCGCAATATGCCGTGGACGGGTACGACCTCGACGCCGTGGATTTTCTGCACAAGCCCTTTTCCTATCCGCGCTTCTGCCGCGCAGTCGAAAAGGCCCGGCAGTTGCAGGCGCTTCGGGAACTCTCGCAGCGGTCCGCCACGGAGGAAGAGACGATTACGGTCAAGGTCGAATACCGGAATGTGAAAATTCCCCTCTCGGAGATCGTCTATATCGAGGCGATGGACAACTATGTCCGCATCCACCTGCGCAACGCACGTCCGGCGCTCCCGCAGATGAGCCTTCGGAACCTGCTGGAACTATTGCCCGACACCTTTGTCCGCATTCACAAATCGTTTGTCGTGCCTTTGCGCCGTGTCGCCTCCTATACCCGCACGGGCCTTATGCTTAATGGCTCCGATACGACGCTGCCGATCGGACGGGCATTCTATGCCGATTTCATCGAAAGGATGAATGACAGAGATCGTTAATGGAGTTTCATGCCCTGCTTTTTGGCCCGGTTCGATATTGATTCCCAGACGTTCGTAAAACTCCTTCCGTTGCTGTTTGAACCGCACGTCGTCGTCTCCGTTTATGGTGAACCGAAATCCGCTCAGCCCGTCTTTGTCGGGTTTGAATTGCAGGACTGTCTCGTCGGCTTTGAACGTCTGGTTGTATTTTATTGAATGCAGTTCTCCTGTATATCGGTAAGACTGCATCGTAAATAACGATCTCGCCCTCCTTCGTTCTTGCAATAGTTTTCCCATTTCAACAACCCCTTTACATAGGGGCACAGATCATTGACACGCATCAAGGCTTTCACGATCTGTCGGGCTTCCAGTTTCAGGACGGTGGGTTCTTTCCCGTGCTTTGCCTGCATGGTCTTGATCTCGCATCGGGCATCCCGTTTCGCCTGCAAAGCGGCAGTAGACCGTCAGCGTTTGTCGCAGTTCTTTGAGCTTCTCCCTTGCCATCACATCGTCGGCGCACAGGCGCGGGCGGTCTTTCTTGGTGCGGTAGGTTCTCTTTCCGTTTTGGGTGTTCTTTGCCCGCTCTAACTTGGCCTTCCGCCGCTCTCCCCGGACGATGGGCACGACGGTCGCGTGAATATGGGGCGTTTTTTCGTTCAGGTGCAGGACGGCCGACACGCCATTTTCTTTTTCGAAAGTCTTTTGCAACCAGCCGCCGGAATCTCTGCACCATGCGTCCGGTTGTCCAGCCTGCCGGATATATTTCATGTCTTCGGGGCTTCCGGAGAGCATGACACGCAACGCCCGACTTGATTCTTTCGTAAATATCCGAAAAAGTACATACTAGAATAAAATAAATGGTTGTAAAGTTTGTAATAAAAAGAAAAAACAGCTAAATTTGTTATAGAAATATGCAACTGATCATTTAATAAAGGATTGGTTGCGCTGTTTGTCGAATCAAAAAGACCAAATACCCTAAACAGCAGACAAGCAGTTGGGAACGCGTAGCAAAATGCGCGATTTCTGATTGTTTTGTATTATGCTGTTCCGATTTGGTCTCGGTTGATTCATCAATACGACAGTCCGGTTTCGCGCACTTTTTAAGATACCATCAAAAAAAGTGTAAAAGAAATGAACAGCAGAAACCGAATCACTCCTCCGCCCCTGGTCCCCGGGCAATTTATTCCTTTCACCCGACAGCGTTCTTATTATGGCCTTCCGGGAACAGTTTATAGGGAATTTACGACGAAACTACCTGCAGCATCATTTATTTGGAGTCGAGCAGACGAGATTTACAGGAATTTGATTTTAGGCATGCTTCTCGTCCCCTTCCTTATCGTTACCGGCGGTTATCCACGCGTTCGGAACTGCGGGACTATATGTCCGATCTATCCTCGTATGAGAACTCATGGTCCGGCTAGCACTAACCCCTTCTTTTGCTATGAGCCGGCTTAAGTACTACCTGTACCGTGCCGCTTTGGTTCAGTGGGTCGATTCTCTGTTCTACGAAGCGGGGAATGCAAAACGGAGCCATATTCGCGCTTATAGTCAGCTTGTACGTCGGCTGTGCGGTATTGGCGAAGAGACCTTCCGCAATTATCTGCACTATCCGGCCGGTTCGCTGGCCGGATATGAACTGCCCGGGGATTTGAGGTACCTGTTGCTGATCTATGTCACCACACGCAAAGCACTGCCAGGAACAGAATCGGTGCGCTATCTGCAACATCTTGCAGCGCAGAGCGCCCTTGCTGTAGAATCGGCCCGTCGCAATGAAGGTCCTGTAACCGCCGATAACCTGATCGAACACCTTCATTCGTATCCGAAAGACAAGAAATGAGTGACGCAACTCATTGCAGGAGGGGGGGCCGGCGTAAGACGCCTGATTTATGGGCAAGGTCGGTTTGTGCGGTAACGCATTGTTTCCGGCGCTTCTGGCCACACCCCCCCCCGATTTTAATATTCCGGGTTCCCGGATTTTCTAAAACAGACTTTTTAAGCCTGCGGCGTCCACTTGTGCGGCAAGAGCTCTTCGAGTTGTTTTACGGAGCAGGCCTGAATTCGGGTAAATACGTCCGTCAGCCATCGTATGGAATCGATCTCCCACAAGCGGCATACTCCCGCGCTTCCTTCAATTGCTCAACGCCTTCAAAGTCCAGCTTCAGTTGTGCGGGATCGGAGGAAATAAACTGCTCGGACTTGCGACCGAACACATTCGGCGCCACAAATATTTTTGCCGGCTTAATGAAGAGCAAATATTCGCTTCGACGAGTTGTTTTGCACGGCCGGAACGGAGCACAACCGCAGCCTGTTTGTCGTCAAAAGGTTCTTCAACGAAGAGTTCATCGTCACTCAACACAAATCTTCGCAGATGCACTCCGTTGTACGCCTAAACGATTTTTTATTTCTAATTCCGAACGCCGGAAAATGACTATATCAGGTTGTGAAAGCTATCAATACTGCAATTTCACATCAGATTGCCATCTTGGAATAGCACGCACGTGAATTGAGGGGGCCTTAATATCAAGACTCTGAAACCGGCAAAACAAGCGGTGGAATGGTTGCAAAGATGGAGATCAATCGTAAAACTGTTCGGTTTTGAATAAAACCGTCTCTGTGCAAGAAACCAATAGCAACCGGCAGAGTGCTGTCTATCTGCCTAATAAACCAGCATCCCCTGTAAAATATTTTTGAGAACTCAAGATTTCAGGTATTTTTCTTTGCAAGAAGAAATGCAACAGAAAGAGCGCATTATTGCCCATTCGGGCAATATTAATGTTTTGAAATTGATATAAATACTTAATTTAGAGGCTGTTTTTCGGAGGGGGGGGGATTTTTTAGCATAAGATTTAAATGGAATAGTTTGGTCGTTTAAACAATATTCCATACTTTTGTGTAGTAAAAGTGCGGTTTCTTGCACAGAAACCGTATTTAACAGAGTTGTGTTTTTGTATGCGTAGGAAGTGAGAATAGGCTGAAAACAATTCTGGTCGGTACAGAAAAGCAAGGAGATGCAATTTTTAGGAATTTCTCTTGTGCGTATATGTAAATTGTTGTTTATCAGCAGACTGCGGGTTTCTGCCGATATGGTCGCGAAGTGTTTGTAAGTCAGTAGAATACCCCGAAAACAATCATGGAATCTTTGGCCGCAACTGAAAAATCCATCTCCGATTCTTCCCTTCCGGCGCGCATCGCGAGCATGCGAAACAGCCGCGCCGTAAGATGGTATGTGCTGGCTTTGCCTTCCCGTCACCGGGGAGCTGCGAAAGGGTTGCAGGCGGAACTCGACCGACGTATCCGGAACGGCGAGCCGGCCTTCGAGTATTTTGCTCCTACCTATGTGGAAATCCGGGAGGAAAAAAGGCGTCTGGGTCAAGACCAACCGGCCGTTGCTTTATAATTACGTTTTTGTCCGTTCGTCGGAAAATGAGATTTACAAAATGATGACGATGACCGGGCTTTCGTTATACAGTTTCCTGCCGCGGATTCGGGACGGCAAGTGCGAGTATTATCCCTATCTCTCTGACGAAGCGATGGAGAACCTCCGGTGGGTGGCTCACTCCTATGCGGATATAGTTCCGGTCTATACCCCGGAGCCGGAACGGTTGATGAAGCTGGTGACCGGGTGCGAATCACCGAAGGGAAATTCAAGAACGCAGAGGCCACGGTGATCTCCCAGCCGGGAGGCGGTCGGAAAGATATCATGGTCTGTGTGGAGAACTGGTTGTGGGTGCCGTTACTGCATGTACAGCCCGGACAATACGAGATCATCTCGCTCAATACGGACAATATGCACGTGTACACGCGTCTGAACAACGACCGGCTGTTCAGTGCACTGCACGAAGCGATGCAGCGGCATCATGCCGGAGCGACGACTTCCGAAGACCGGGCGTTGGCCGCCGAAACATTGCAGCAATACGCCAACCTGCGGATGGATTCCGACGTAACACGCTGCAAACTCTACGCGCTTCTGCTGCCGGCCTATACGATTCTCGGTGATAAAGAGGCTTGCAGCCGGATGGTTGGGGTGATCCAGGGGCTATTGCTTGCCGTCAAGGCGGAGCAGTCACGGGCATTACTGTTGGTTACGCTCTATGGATGCACAGATAACTGTATTTATCACGACCAGGCACACGGAATCGTCGACGGCTGGCGCACGGAGGAGCGTCCCAAGAAAATCAAAGCACAACTTATCCGGCGTTTGGACGACTACGACGAATGGCTGGGACATCGCCGATAAGCGAACGTACGAAATTATCCGAAATCATATGAACGATCTGCGGCAGGAAAACGAGCCTTGCGGAATGCGGCTGATGCGTCTGATGGATGCGCGGCTGTTCGACATCATCCGTCAAGAGCATAAAAACCGGAATTGTATCCATTTATACGGCACCGGGGAGTATTGGGCCGCTTTCGAACAGTCTGCCTACCTGTTATGCCGGATTTTTCCGGAAAATGAGACGGCCGTAGTGACGCATACGGCCTATCCTTTTCCCGTTGTGATGGCCAATATCCCGGACCGGGCGTTGAAGGTGTATTCCAGAAGCCATATTTTCCGATGCGACGAGGCCGATTACAAGGAATTCATTGCTGAAGAAATAACGCCCAAACAATAATATCAGATTTGGCATCGGAAAGAGGTTCAGGGGTTCCTGTAATGCACCTCATTGACGGCTTGCGGGGTTTTATGTCCGATATTTAGAGCTTTCCAATTGCGTCATTCTTTATAAAATCAAACGTTTTCACACCTCTGTATGCTTCAAGTTTTTATGACCCGTTTCGGGATTGAGAAATACCTTTCGTCGCGGTATTTTTTTCGTCGTGGTTGATTTTGGCCATCGATACCGTAGTATCTGTTTTTCCGACGTTTGTTGCCTACCTTTTGGTCCGGGGTCTTTTTCCGCATCCTGTTTTCACGGTCTGGTACGGCGTGTATCTTCTGGCAGGTTCATGCTTACTAAGCGTTATTCGTTCGTTCTTTTCCGTACATTCCGGAGCATCATCCGCCACACGACCTTACGAGAAGTATGGAAACTCGGCGCCGCGGTTCTGCTGAAGGACGTGCTGATGTTCGCTTACGTGCAGCTGCTTCCGCAGTCTCCGGCTTCCTCCCCAGACGGCTATCGCCCTGGGGTTCATGCTGGATGTGCTGGTCACGCTCTTCCTTTTGCTGGCCCTTCGTCTGGGGATGATCATCATCTTTACGACCTGCTGAAACTCAACCGCACGCGCCGTGCGAACAGTTGCCGTCAGGTTCTGGTCTACGGGACGGGGACAAATCGGTCTCGCTCGTTACGCGTCTCCAGAACTCGCCCCATTACCGGGTCATCGGGTTTCTGACCTACGGGCAACGACTCAAAAACCATACGATCGCCGACCGTCCGGTGTACTACTTCGAGGACGAAAGCAGCATCGAATATCTGCGGGACCGTGTCGATATCGATGCCGTACTTTTCGCCACGAACGACGACGCACAGTCGGAACAGGAACGGCTGATCAAGTACTGTACGGAAAAATCGGTAAAGATTCTGGTCGCCCCGCCGATCGACGAGGTTATCGACGGCAAGATCATGAAGCAGTCGATCCGCGAGATCAAGATCGAGGACCTGCTGGGCCGCCCCGAGATCAAAATCTCGATGGAGGAGATCGTCGCCAACTTCAAGGACAAGACGATCCTCGTTACGGGCGCCGCCGGGTCTATCGGCTCGGAACTGTGCCGCCAGTTGGCGACGTTCGGTATCCGAGAACTTATTCTGTATGATAATGGTGAGACCCCGATGCACAACCTGCGTCTGGAGCTGGAAGAACGCTATCCGGAGTTGAAATTCATCCCGGTTATCGGTGACGTGCGGATTCCGGCCCGGCTGGACTTCGTGTTCCGGACGTACCATCCGCAGGTGGTATTCCATGCCGCGGCTTACAAGCATGTACCGCTGATGGAGGAGAATCCCTGCGAAGCGGTGTTAGTGAATGTTGCCGGGACGCGCAACGTGGCGGACAAGTGCATCGAGTATGACGTGGAGAAGATGGTGATGATCTCGACGGACAAGGCTGTGAACCCGACAAATATCATGGGGTGCACCAAACGCCTTGCGGAAATCTATGTGCAGTCGCTGGGTCTGTCGATCGAGCAGGGACATACGCAGGGGAAGACACGTTTCGTTACGACGCGCTTCGGGAATGTGCTTGGTTCTAACGGAAGCGTCATTCCGCGTTTCAGGGAGCAGATCGCCAAGGGCGGTCCGGTGACGGTTACGCATCCCGAGATCACGCGCTTCTTCATGACGATTCCGGAGGCTTGCCGGTTGGTGATGGAGGCAGCTACGATGTCGACGGGGAACCAGATCTTCGTCTTCGACATGGGCGAATCGGTGAAGATCGCCCATCTGGCCCGTCGGATGATCTCGCTGGCGGGCTTCGAGCCGGACGAAGACATCAGGATCGAATATACAGGTTTGCGTCCGGGAGAGAAACTCTACGAGGAGGTGTTGTCGAACAAGGAGAACACGCTTCCGACGACGCATGACCGGATACGTATTGCCAAGGTGCGGGAGTATGATTACCGGGAGGCATGCGGGGTGGCCGAGGAACTGGAAAGCCTCTCCCGCTCGGTCTGTATCCCCGATATGATACGGCTGATGAAGAAAACAGTGCCTGAGTTTATATCCAAAAACTCGAAGTTCGAAAAATACGATAAGGAAATCTCGAAATAAACAATTTATTACTATCATGTCTGTATTTCAAGACAAAGTCCTGTTAATCACAGGCGGCACGGGGAGTTTTGGCAATGCAGTATTGCGTCGCTTTCTGGATAGCGACATCAAGGAGATCCGCATTTTCAGCCGGGATGAAAAGAAGCAGGATGACATGCGTCATGCGTTGCAGAACCCGAAAGTGAAGTTCTATATCGGCAACGTACGCGACAAATCGTCCGTTGATATCGCGATGCGCGGGGTCGACTATGTTTTCGCAGCGGCGGCCCTGAAACAGGTTCCGTCGTGCGAGTTCTTCCCGATGGAGGCTACGCGCACGAACGTAATCGGCACGGGCAATGTACTCGAATCGGCCATCGAACACGGAGTGAAGAACGTCGTGGTTCTCTCGACGTGGGACAAGGCTGCCTATCCGATCAATGCGATGGGGATCTCGAAGGCGTTGATGGAAAAGGTGGCGATCGCCAAAGGACGTGAGCTGGGCGAAGGAGCGCAGACGACGATCTGCTGCACGCGCTATGGCAATGTGATGGCGAGCCGGGGTTCTGTGATCCCGCTGTGGGTGGAGCAGATGATGGAGGGTAAACCCATCACGATCACGGACCCGAACATGACGCGCTTCATGATGACGCTGGACGATGCCGTTGATCTTGTGATCTACGCCTTCCAGCATGGACATAACGGAGACCTTTTCGTTCAGAAGGCTCCTGCCGCCACGCTTTCGACCCTTGCCGAGGCATTGAAACAGACCTACGCGAAGGTAGACCCGAAATACGGCGAGACGGAGGTGAAGGTGATCGGCACGCGGCACGGCGAAAAAGCTTTACGAAACGCTCGTCACGCGCGAGGAGATGTCCAAGGCGATCGATATGGGCAATTACTATCGTATCCCGTGCGATACGCGCGACCTGAACTACGACAAGTTCTTCACCGAGGGCAGCGAGGATGTCTCGAAGATCGAGGATTACCACTCGCACAATACGCGCCGTCTGGATGTCGAAGGCATGAAAGAGCAACTGCTGCGGCTCCGCTTCGTCCGCGAGGACCTGGGCCTGATCGCCCGCGCCAAGCCGCGTGACATCCGTTCGGAGTAATCCCTCTGCATAAGAATACAGGCCTTGCTTCCGGGCGTAAAACGGATTGCGATCCTCACATCTCATTTCTTTGCGGCCCGCACCTCTTGCTATGGCCGCCCCACACAAAATGAACATATTGGTTACGGGAGCCTCGGGCTTCGTAGGAAAGAACCTTCTTTCCCAACTGCGTAATATCCGTGACGGCAAGGCGAAGAACTATGCCGTCGAAGGAGATCTTACGCTCTATGAATACGATCTGGACAGTACGCCGGAAGAACTGGACCTGTACTGCAAGAATGCGGACTTCGTTTTCAATCTTGCGGGTGTCAATCGTCCGCAGGACCCTGCGGAGTTTATGAAGGGCAACTTCGGGTTCGCGTCGACGTTGCTCGACACGCTGAAAAAAGCACGGCAATACGTGTCCTGTGATGATCTCGTCGTCGATCCAGGCGTCGCTGGACAACCCCTACGGCGAGTCCAAGCGTGCCGGCGAACAACTGCTGCTGTTCGACTATGCCGAAGAGACCGGCGCGAAAGTATTGGTTTACCGTTTCCCGAACCTTTTCGGCAAATGGTGCCGTCCGAATTACAACTCTGCTGTCGCAACGTTCTGCAACAATATCGCGAACGACCTTCCGATCACGGTGAACGACCCGTCGGTGGTGATGCACCTGGTCTATATCGACGACGTGGTGGACGAACTGATCGGAGCGCTTACGGGCGGCGAACACCGCGACGGGGGATTTCTGTTATGTCCCCGCCTCGCACCGGATTACGCTGGGCGGGATCGTCGATCTGCTGCACTCGTTTCGGCGGATGCCCGAAGACGCTGGAGGTCCCCGATACGACGACGGACGGCTTCGTCAAGAAGCTCTATTCGACCTATCTGTCGTACCTCCCGGAGGATCGGTTCGCTTACGATTTGAAGATGAACACGGACGCTCGTGGGAGTTTCACGGAGATTCTCCGCACGGCCGACCGGGGGCAGTTCTCGGTGAACATCTCCAAGCCGGGCGTAACCAAGGGACAGCATTGGCACCATACGAAGAACGAGAAATTCGTGGTAGTGCACGGGCACGGGCTTATCCAGCTGCGCAAGGTGGGCAAGGCCGAGAACGGCAACGACTACCCGGTGGTCAATTATGAAGTAAGCGGCGAAAAGATCCGGGTCGTGGAGATGATCCCGGGCTATACGCACAACATCGTCAACCTTTCCGATACGGAAGACCTGGTTACTTTCATGTGGTGCAATGAGTGTTTCGACCCTGCAAAGCCCGATACCTATTTCGAACCGGTAGAATAACTGCAATCCAATGAATACAATCAAACTCGACTATTCAGACGTAAAATTTGCGGATAACGGCAAACTCAAATTACTGATCATCGTAGGCACACGCCCGGAGATTATCCGTCTGGCGGCGGTCATCACGAAATGCCGCCGGTATTTCGATACGGTTCTGGCGCATACGGGGCAGAACTATGACTATAATCTGAACGGGATTTTCTTCAAAGACCTGAACTTGGAAGCCCCGGAGGTATATATGAATGCCGTGGGCGACGATCTGGGGGCAACGGTCGGTAATATCATCAACTGTTCCTACAAGTTAATGGAGGCTGTCAATCCTGATGCACTGCTGATTCTGGGCGACACGAACTCCTGCCTGTCGGCCATTGCCGCAAAACGCCTTCATATTCCGATCTTCCATATGGAGGCCGGCAACCGCTGTAAGGACGAATGCCTTCCGGAGGAGACCAACCGCCGGATCGTGGACATTATTTCGGACGTGAATATGTGTTATTCGGAACATGCACGACGCTATCTTGCCGAAAACGGGCTTCCGAAGGAGCGGACCTATGTTACCGGCTCCCCGATGGCGGAGGTGCTGCATGCGAATCTGAAGGAGATCGAGGCTTCGGACATCCACCGGCGGCTGGGGCTGGAAAAGGGCAGATACCTGCTGTTGTCGGCCCACCGCGAGGAGAATATCGACACGGAGAAGAATTTCTTGAGCCTGTTCAACGCGATCAATGCGCTGGCCGAGAAATATGACATGCCGATTCTCTACTCGTGCCACCCGCGTTCGAAGAAACGCCTGGAACAGTCGGGCTTCGAACTGGACAGACGGGTAATCCGCCATGAACCGCTGGGCTTTCATGACTACAACTGTCTGCAAATGAATGCTGCGGCGGTGATTTCGGACTCGGGGACACTTCCGGAGGAGAGTTCGTTCTTCCTGTCGGTGGGCCATCCGTTTCCCGCGGTCTGTATCCGCACGTCGACGGAGCGTCCCGAGGCGTTGGACAAGGGGTGTTTCATCCTGGCAGGTATCGACACGAAGTCGCTCTTGCAGGCGGTGGATACGGCGCTCGGAATGAATGACGCGGGCAATTACGGGACTCCCGTTCCGGATTACACGGATGAAAACGTCTCGACGAAGGTCGTCAAGATTATTCAATCCTACACCTACGTCGTTAACAAAATGGTCTGGAGAAAATAATTCTTCGCCTTCGATTCCTTTCTATTGTTTATATTTTTCCTATGACGAGTTGTAATGAGTTGATTAAAGCACCAGGTCTCCCCTGTATTGGAACTGATATTTATCTGTATCTTCGGTGTCTTTTTATATCGATTTTGAAGTTCAAGGAAAATACGAGATTATAGCACCATTTATAGCATTATTATACTTATTCTATTGCTATTTGCGAGAACCTAAACAAAGAGGGAAAATCGTAAAGTTTATCTTTGCATGTGCAACAGTAGCAATTTTATATCAGGTATTAACAATACCTATAACTATTAGAGGCGCTAATGCAGTTAGCAAATACCTGTATTCCAATTTTTCTCAATATCTACTGGTATTTTTTCCATTAGCTTTTTTATATAGGACCAATAAACTGGCAACAGCAAATCAGATAAAGATAATTGTAGGCGTTATTATAATCACTGCGATTGCTCTGATACAAGTGGCATTAAAATTTGCAGCAATCAACCCGGATATTCTGCATTCCATGAATCAAGAAGTCCTTGAAGACGCAGGTGTAACACTTCAAGGGTTTGATTTCGTGTATGCTTTTACATTTCTGATAATTACATGTTTTGTTTTAATCAAACAGTCAGACAGTAAAATCATAAGATACCTATCAATAGGTGCCCTAATCTATTTTTATCCACTTTTTTGTTGAAAGCTCAATTCGCATTGGCTTTTGTTACTACGTTAATCAGTTGTCTTTATTTGTATTATACTACAACCAGGAATAAGGGCAGCAGATTTTTCGTAATAATAGGATTAAGTGCTTTAATATTTCTTATCCCGTATATTTTAGAGAGGCTGATAGATTTGACGCAAGATTTAAACGTCCTAAATGTCCGCTTGAAAGAGATTTATGATTCAATATCCGGTAATCACGCTGAAGACTCCGATATGCAGGCGCGTTTCGATCTATATTGGAAATGCATCGTTGCCTTTTTTAATAGCCCCATTACGGGGAATAAATATCTGCCATTTAATGGACACTCTACATTTTTGTTGGCCTTTTGCGTATTTGGGTATATTTGGGGGCATGTTAATCTGTTGGATGTTTTATAAAGGTTCAAAATTCGTTCAAGCAATTCTTGGTAATGATCAATACGTATATTTCAAACCTTTAATGTGCCAGATAATACTGATGGGGCTTACAAATCCGATACAATCGACTCCTTCAAACTTCATAATGCTCTTCTTTATAAGCCCACTGTTAATCAAAAGATGTGTTAAATAATAAGCTATATTAGTCATGAATCATCCATCTAAAATAGATGTTGCAGTTCTAATAACATTCTTTGTTAGACCAGACACGCTTCAAAAAAGTCTTTGATTCAGTCAAGGAAGCTCGCCCCAGCACATTACTTCTTTGGCAGGACGGTCCTCGCCCAAATCGTCCAGATGACCTGATTAACATAGAGAAGTGCAGAGAGATCGTAGAGAATATTGATTGGGAATGTACTGTATATAAAAATTATCATTCCGATAATATGGGATGCGATCCATCCACATTTTTAGCTCAAAAATGGGCTTTTGGTTTAGTGGATAAATGTATAATATTGGAGGATGACAGAGTTCCTGTTCAATCATTCTATCCATATTGTAAAGAACTTCTTGATAAATATGAATTTGATGATAGAATTAATCATATTTGTGGCACAAACCTTCTGGGGGATAACTCAAACTGCGAATCAGATTATTTCTTTGCACAAGCAGGTTCAACAACATGGGCAACATGGAGGAGGGTTGCGAAGGATTGGGATGAAGCATATTCCTATCTGAACGATAACTATGCAATGCGATGCCTTGAGAGTAGTGTCGCAAAACCTCTCTATAAAATTATATTAAAGCATGCGATAACCCATAAGAAGGAAGGTAAACAGTATTGGGGAGACAATTCTTGGGATGGGGGACTTTTAAATAACCGGCTCGCAATTATTCCGAAAAGGAATATGGTTGTTGATCTTGGACTTACTGATAACTCTACACACGCTGTTGCAAATATTAAACTCCTACCTAAATTTGCGAAGAAGATGTTTTTTATGGAGGCATACGATGTGTCGTTTCCTCTAAAACATCCAAGATATATTATTAAGGATAATGTATATTATAATACAATACTTGAAAATTCCGGGATTGGGAAGCCTTTTAAAGCATTAATATATAAGTTGGATTACATATTGCGTTGTATCAGATACGGTGAGGTAAGGCGACTCTTTAGATCATTGAAGCGGCGTTTTAGATAAAATGCTTAAAAGAGCATCGGAAAAGTGTGCATTTACTGATTTAAATGTTATCGTTGACGGGGTCCCGGCCAAGATAATAAAGAGAAATATTAAATGGCAAGTTGAACGTATCTAATTGCGCTTGATTATTTTTCTATTATTATGAAAAGAATAATGATTAAAATTTTGGCTTTCATTCTAACGACCATAGATAAAATCAAGTTGCTATTTAAACCTAAATGCAGGTTAGAACGAGAAACAATTGTTATATCTCCAATGTCTTGGAAATCGTTTACCCCCCTCGACAATGCGAGTGATTTTCAGTATGATATAAAATATTTGGAGTTGAGTTCGATTAAGCAATCAGATTTTGCAAAGATCATTGCGTATATAGGAAAAATTGAAGTCGGACAACTGAAATCATTTGGTCAAAAGTTGCAGTGGCTACAGATTCCATCACATGGTGCCAACGGTTTTGAAAGAAAATCATTATATAAAAATGAGAACGTGGTCGTTTCGTGTGTGAAAGATGTGTATTCGGAACCTATTGCACAATATTGTATTTCTGCGTATTATCTTTTCAATACCTACAGTTTTAGACCGAAAGGCAACAAGTCTGATCGATGCGATATTATACCGGATAAAGTCAATATAATGATTTTGGGGGTGGGAAACATTGGAATGACTTTGGCTAAAAAGTGTTATCAGATGGGTTGGTCTGTTTTGGGAGTTAAACGACATATTCCAGAACACTTGCCTGAATGCATCAAGGCTATTTATACTTTGGATGAAGCCATGACGCATCTTAAAGATGTCGATTATGTAGTGAATATCTTACCGGAAGATGACTCAACCAAGAAAATTTGCAATATTGAATTTTTCGAAGCGATGAAGTCAAGCGCCATCTTTTGTAATGTTGGAAGAAAATCGGCTGTCATCGACAAAGATATTGCATATGCAGTAAAGAATGGCATCATAAGAGGAGCTATATTGGATGTGCACGATGATTATAATTATGATACCCCGGACATAATCTTGACCGGACATTCAAGCTCGGTTTCTCGTGAGAATGATGAAAAATTTGATAGATACTTTAGCGTTCAGCTGAATGCATTTCTTGATGGGCAAGAGATAAAGAATAAGATAACACTACGATAAATTATGGTAAAGATGGATTTTTGGGAACGAATAATGATTCCCGAAAGAGTTCGCATCCCTATTTTGGGTGGTTGGTTGTATCAGCTACTGTCTAAAAGGGCTCGTCGTCATATCAAGAAAATTCCGTTCGGTAAACTTAGCTTGAACGATGTACCGAGAAGAATGAAATTGGTATGTACACTAACCACATTTCCCGATCGCATCGATAGCGTTCAATACACGATAAAGTCTCTCTTTAATCAGTCGATGAAGCCCGATAGAATTGTGCTTTGGCTCGCGGAATCAGAATTTAAGGATTTTGAATTTCCGGAAAGCATCAAGCAGCTTCAAAAGAGAGGTCTTGAATTACGCTATTGTGAGAATTACTTCGGCCATAAGCGTTATTACAAAATGATCGATGAAGCAAAAGGAAGATGAACTGATTGTAATGTTCGATGATGACATCATTTTCCCATATTATTTGCTCGAACGGCTTTACGGCAAATGGCTGGAGTTTCCTGATTGTGTGATATGCGACAGGGGACAAGTACTGACATTTGAAGGTAACGATGTCTTGAATCCCGGTCGTTGGTCAAGTATTTCAAATGTTGGGCTTGATGAACCGTCCTACAGAATACTTGCTTCTCCTGGCGGTGGGTGTCTTTTCCCCTCCTCATGCCTTTTATAAAGATGCCAACAACACTGATATTATTAATAAGTATGCACTAAAGACAGGAGATATATGGTTAATGTTTATGGCAGTACAAAATGACACAAAGATTATAAGAACCTATCAATACCACCGAACATTCATTTTAAGCGAAAAAGAGCAGACTGTACAATTAGGCAAAGAAGCCATTTATCAGGGGCGATATATCAAGACCTTTCACACTTTAGCCAAAGCCTATCCACACGCATATCAGAATATGCTTTCTGAGATCGCTGAATAATAATATGAATCATTTTGACAAACTAATTCAATCTCGATTCTTCTACATGTTTAGGGGCATTGCCATAATCAGTGTGGCATACGCTCATAGCTTATCATTGTCAGACGAGATTTTGCAACGGATTGGTGCTGCTATTGGAATTTTAGGTGTGCCGATATTTTTATTCTGTTCAGGATTTTTTTTTTAAACGACAAAAATGGTGCGAACTCTTAAAAGAAACTTTTAGCCGGAATTGTTTCGCCATGGCTTCTTTGGGGTACGGTTGCGTTTTTTTTTCGGTAATATTGGGAGCTACTTCGAATAATCTGATATCATTCTTGGCATTTCTTTTTGGACATGGCACATGGCTCTACTATATCCCAGTCTATTTAATAATCCGAATTTTGTTTAATTGTTCAGATAGCCTCTATTTTATTGCAGCTTCAATTATAGTGTCGCTTGCTTCAAGTATTGTAAGTTTTACACCCCCCCAGCGGTTTGGCCTCAATCATTACACCATGGCAAAATCCGCTAAACTGGATTGATTCTTTTTGCCATGGGGATTCTTTTCAATCGGTTCGGACTTTTTGAAAAGGTTATTAATGGAAAGTTCCTGATCAAATTTGCATTGGTTGTAATTACAGTCTTGACGGCTGTGCTGTTGGTCTGGATACCATTGAAGATAAATTATTGGAATCCTTTAGCTATCGTTTTGGAGCTTGTTTCGATAGTATCAATCCCTATTATAACATTTAAATTCACAGACTCAAAGTCTCTTTCATCATTGGGCCGTAACTCATATCTCCTTTATCTACTCCATATGCAGTTGGGCATCGCTCTTGCGAATGTTTTATTCGGCATTGTTTCTGTCCCTGATTTTATTATACTGTTGACAAAACCTCTGATAGTTCTGGGAATCACAATGGGTTTAGTATCTTTGATCAAACTTGCCGTGCACTTATTGAAATTAAATAGGTTTAATCAATATATTATTGGACTATATTCCAACGGCGCAAAATGAATAAACTAAAGGCGGGAGCTAAGATATCTTACTTGGCATTGGGTATAAATATCATTACGGGATTATTATATACTCCGTGGATGATTAATTCTATTGGGCGAACTAATTTTGGCTTATATACTCTCGCTATGTCAGTTATCTCGTTGTTTGTCTTTGATTTTGGACTCAGCTCTGCGGTAACTAGGTTTATAGCTAAATATCTGGCTATGGACCGACCGGATTTAGCGAATAAATGCCTGGGACTTGTATATAAGCTTTATATCTACATTGATATTGTCCTTTTTTTAGCTTTAGTTATCGTGTATTTCTTCATTCCCCAAATATATGAAGAATTGACACCCGAAGAAATTGAACGGTTTAAAGTCGTTTATTCTATAGCTGCGATTTATAGCGTTTTGTCTTTTCCTTTTATTCCGGTAAATGGTATTCTTACGGCTCATGAAAAAAATCATTCAATTGAAATTGGCAGAATATTTTTCAAAAAGCTTTTCATAGTGGGCACAATGACAGTATGCCTTTTGCTAGACTATGGACTATATGCTTTAGTCCTGATTAATGCTGTTGCAGGACTGCTCTGTATCATATTTAAATTGATATGTATAAAGCGCTATACGAAACAAACGGTTGCATGGAGTTATTCTTCTAAAACCGAATTAAAGCGTTTGGCTTCATATTCAGGCTGGGTTACTGTCATAGCTTTAGCTCAAAGATGTATATTCAATTTGGCTCCAACCATTTTGGGTATCACATCCGGAACCGTGTCAATCGCAATATTGGGTATTGCTATGACAATTGAAGGATACTGCTTTACCTTTGCGAATGCTCTGAATGGAATATTCCTTCCTAAAGTTATGAGGATTTTAATAAAGGAGGACGGTAATATTCTTCCACTTATGATTCGGGTTGGGCGAATCCAGCTGCTGGTAATAGCTTTTATTATAATCGGTTTTATTTGTTTTGGCAATCAGTTTTATCTATTTGTGGGTTGGAGAGGATTTTAAGGCAAGTTATATATGTGCGGTTCTTCTAATTATCCCCTCGCTATTTCATCTTCCACAGACCATAGGAAGTGAAGCGATATATGCTCAAAATAAAGTCAAGCAATTGGCCATAGTCTTTGTTATTATGGCTGTTTGCAACATAATAGGTGCATTTATTCTTTCTCCTGCATTGGGCGCTTTGGGTATTTGTATCTCTATATGTTTTGTTTATCTCATCAGAACTATAGGATTTGACCTGATTCTTTGGAAACAGATTAAAATCAATATATGCGATTTTTTTTTCAGATCAAGTTTCGGCTCATTGCTTCCCTCTTTATTAGGAATAGGATTGATCGGATTCATTATTACATATTTGATTCATCCCGAGACTTGGTTCAAATTGATAATCGATATTATACTATTTGTGATAGTATATTGGGGGATCCTATATGTTTTCGGCATGAATAGCGAGGAAAAGAATCTGATTATGACTCCATTTAGAAGATTCTTGAGATTTTGTAAATAATTCATAATGAAAATAGTTCAAATAAACGCAGTTTGCGGACACGGCAGTACAGGGCGAATTGCAGTGGATATAGCAACTGAAGTTGAAAGCAGAGGGCATGTTTGTTACATAGCATACGGACATGGCAACACAGATTATCAGCATAGTTATAAGATTGGGAGCCGATTCGGACATCTCCTGCACAATATCTTATTCTCCCGCCTTTTAGGATTGCAGGGATACGGTTCTATCGTATCAACGTTAAAATTTGTCAAATGGCTTAAGAAAATAAAACCGGATATCATTCATATTCATAATCTTCATGCAAATTATATTAATTACAGGATCCTTTTTAAATATATAATTTCCGCAAATTGCCCGTGATATTTACATTACATGATTGTCTGAATTTCACGGGAAAATGCACTAATTTTACATCAGTCTCTTGCAACAAATGGAAACAGGAATGTCATAAATGTCCGCTAATATCATAATTCCGGAGTCCCCAGTATTTTCTTTTGACTGGTCAAGGAAAATGTTCAGAGACAAGAAAATGCTCTATGCGCAGATTGAACGATGCAAAACCATTGCTGTTTCAAAATGGCTTAAAGGAATTGCGTCTGAATCTATTCTGAATCGCAATGGTCACTCCGTTAGTTACATATATAACTGGATCGACCATCGTGTTTTCAAACCGGTAGACAAAGAGGAAATTGAAAGATTCTACCACGAACACGATCTTCCACGCGATAAACGATATCTCATATCAGTAAGCCAGGAGTGGGATATGTCGGCGACCCGAACTGAAGACGCATTGGCAATTGCGGAGAAGTTGCCGGGTGATTATCATCTTATATTGGTAGGCCGAATGAACAGATCTTTTGCGTTGCCTAAAAATATAATACATATCCCATACATATCATCGCAAACGGAGTTGGCAACTGCATATTAATTAGCAGACGTTTATGTGCATCTTTCCATGCAGGATACCTTTGGTTTAGTGATCGGAGAAGCGATGGCATGCGGGACAATACCTATTACATACAATAGTACTGCGTGTTCTGAAACACCGTCCTCGTTTGGCATTGTTGTACCGCCTCGTGATATCAATGCCATAATAAATTCATTATCTCTCATAGAATCAAAGAAAGCACATAGATTAGAGATGATCGAATTTGTAAAGAACACCTATGATAGGACGATCAATATCGGTCAATACATCGAAACGTATACAGAAATTGTACAGAATGAAATTTAGCATTATACTTCCCTGCTACAACGTTGAAAAATATATTCGCGTGTGTATTGATAGCATATTACAGCAAACCTATAAGGATTTTGAAGTCATTCTCGTGGATGATGGTGCCAAAGATTCCACTCCGCGGATTTGTGATGAATATGCCGAGAAGGATGCCCGTGTCAAAGTAATACATAAGCCGAATGGGGGCCAGGCAGACGCTCGGAATGTCGGTCTTGAAGCAGCTCAAGGCGATTACATCTGCTATATGGACAGTGACGACTTGCTGGCAAACGATAACGTGCTTCAACTTCTTGCAGACAAGGCAGGCGGGAATCCGGATATTGTTCACTACAAATTTCAAGAGTGGTTCGAATCGGATGGACATATCGCACCATGCCGTTTCGACTATCGCATTCCGACCCAAGGACGGTCTGTCGCTGATATTTATTGTGATCTCATCGATAAAGATGCATATTACAACAGCGCATGGAGCAAAATCATCCGCAGAGACCTCTTGATGGAGAATCAAATCAGGTTTGAAAAGGGTATCGTAGGTGAAGACAACGAATGGTACTATCATGTGGTGATGGCGGCAAAGAGCCTGGTGCTTGTCGATGAACCGTTGTATGTTTACCGCAGGCGTCAGGGAAGTACCACAACTACGACCACGCGAAAAAAATCTTGTCGATCAGTTGCATGTACTTGACAAGTGGGAAAAAATTCTGCAAGCAAAAGTGACGGACGACAGCCGAACCACGGTCGTACGGAGCAGTCTTGCGAAACAATATTGCAGCGCCCTGATCATCTATGCGGGACTGACGGATGTGTCTGACCTGTATCCCGAATTGAAACGAAAATCTCATATGCTTCGGTATAGCCGAAACAAGCGGGTAATCGTATTTCGCCGAATAAAACGGCTCTTGGGCATTAAGGGGTTGATTGTTGCCTTGAAAACAGCGAAAAGATTGAGGTAATGGGAATCATACTAACATCGGACAAGAGAAAATGTCCGGAAATAGCGAACCTGGAGGTTGTCAACGTCAAGACCATCAGGCAATACGAAGGCAATACGAACGTAAAGGCTCTCATTTGTTCCCGAGATGTGGCTCGGGTCTGCCAGCACATGAATATTCCGAACCTGAAGGTGATACAACTCTTCAGTGCAGGATTCGACAACATCGATCCCGAACTTTTGCAATCGAAAGGTATCCACCTATGCAATGCCGCCAACGTATATAATGTCGGGTATGGCTGAATTTGTGGTTTATGCAATGCTTATGCACGCCAAACGTTACAATCATAGCATCAAGAATCGCCGGTTGCGTCCTTTCAGAAACTATCATTACTTGACGGAATTATCGGACAAGACCGTCTGGATTCTCGGAGCCGGGAACATCGGAGGCCAAATAGCGAAACGACTGGAGGCTTTCGACATGCACGTTCTCGGTTATGACCTGCATACAGACGATCGGCCTTATTTTGAAAAAATCTACAATGAGACGCATCTCCAGGAATTTCTCGGCCGGTGCGATTATCTTGTGAACTGTATGCCTCTCTTTAAAAGTACGGAGGGCATGCTTTGCAAAAAGTGGTTCGACCTGATGAAATCGACCGTTACCATCGTCAATGTGGGGCGTAAGAAAATAATTAATGACAAAGATTTCATTGCATTCTTGAAATCGCACAAAGACGCAACGGCCGTACTCGACATGTTCGAGAAAGTTCCGAACCCATTCACCAATCCATATCGCAGATTGTCAAACGTACTGGTCCTTCCCGGAGTAACGGCTATTTCGCAGGAAATCGATAAAAAACTATCCGCATTGATCGGGGAGAACATGAAACGGTTTCAATCTGGTGAACCTCTTCTCAATCAAATAGTATAAAGCATGCAGGAGAGAAAGATATATCCTTCGTTGGATATCGTGAAGTTCATCATGGCATTGCTCATTCTGACGCAGCATACCGCCAACGAATGGGCACATTCTACGGGTTTGGTACACGCTTTTTTTCGGTTTAGGTAACTTTGCAGTGCCATTCTTTTTTTCGCATGCAGCGGATTCCTCTTCTTTTCGAAGTTCGATACGCTCGATAATCAGGGGCAGAAAGACTATTACAAAAAGTGGTCGATCCGTATCGGTAGGATGTACCTTGTATGGTCGTTGATCTATTTCTGTTTTGTATTTGCAGGGTGGGTAGATCGCGGATTGAACTGGGGACAACCGGCCCAATACCTTCATCGAGCTTTGGTATTTTCAACGTATGCCACTATTTGGTTCTTGCCGGCTCTGTGGATAGGGGTCAGCATCGTGTATTGGATGAGACGTCATTGCATAAAGGCTGTTTTTTGGACAACGGCCGTGCTACTCCTGATCGTAGGCAATTTGTTCGGCAGTTACAGCAATGTGATGACTCATAATGATGTCGTGAAATCCGCATACGACTGGTATATGGATGTATTCATTACGTGGAGAAACGGGTTGTTCAATGCAGTGCCTTACGTTGCGATCGGTCTATTGTTGGCGAACGACGGATTAAACAAGATTTCGATGAGGGCCTCCTTGCCGTTGACTGTCCTTTTTTGTGGAGCATTCATCATCGAGGCGTTTTGTATTATCCGCTTTCACTTCAGTACTGCAACCGATATGGGTTTCATGATGTATCCGGCCATCCTCTTTATGATGCATTCGCTCATTCTGTGGGACGGGGTCAGGCCACGCCCCATATGGATTCATTGCATAAATTTGAGCATGTTGATCTTTCTCGGTCAGCGCCTGTTTCTTTCTGCTATCCCTGGAGTATTGCCCGATCGTGTGAGCGAATATATCAGGGCGTGGCCGGAGACGTGTATATACCTGTTCTTCGTGGTGGTTGTTTTGTGCTTTTCACTAATGGTTGAAAGGCTGTCGGCGAAATATAGATTCCTGAAAATGTTATGGTAACAAATGATAATTTACCCAAGGTGTTGGTTGTCGGCATCAATGCCTGGAGAGAAGATGGAACAGCCCACACGCTGATGGACATCTTTCGCTGCTGGAATCCGGACAAGTTAGCTCTCGTATACAGTCGGACCGATATGCCTAACACGACGGTTTGCAAGCATTATTTTCAGATAAGCGAGACCCAAGTTATGAGGAGCGTGTTCCAACCCTGGATTTGTGCGGGGAAAGAGGTGCAAAACCAACCGGTCGACAAGACAGCCGATGCGACAGCAGAGCACGAGCGTTATGCCAAAGCGCACAAAAAAGGCATCTTTATGGATGCCTTTGGCCCGTGAAATAGTATGGAAACTTGGACATTGGAAAACAAACGCGTTGAAGATGTTCGTAAAAAACTTCGATCCCGATATTCTGTTCATCCCGATTTATCCTACCGTATATATGGGTTGGATACAGAAATATATTATCAACCTCGCGGGAAAACCAACGGTTTGCTATCTTGCGGACGATAACTACTCCTACGATTCATGCAAGGGAATTCTCCAGTATGTTCATCGTTATTGGCTTCGTCAACAGGTAGGTCCCATTGCTCGCAAAAGCAATCAGATGTTCGTGATCGTGGATAAAGAAAAAAGAGGATACGGACCGTCGTTTCGGGACGGATAGTGTAATCCTCACCAAAAGTATAGACTTCACCGGCAAGATATATAAGCATCATACGCCAAGCATTCCATTGAAATTCGTCTATACGGGCAGTTTGTTGATTGGTCGGGACAAGACGTTGGCACTGTTGGCAGAGGCTATAAAATCGAATAAACTCAAGTGGGAAAAAAGGCAGAATTGTATATCTACTCACAGACCGAACCAAGCAATGAAATCTTGAGACGGATAAACAATGGTGCGTCATATTTTTTGTGGGCGTGTCGGGAGAGATGAGGTCCTGAAAGTGCAGAAAGATGCCGACGTTGTTGTATTTGCAGAAGCACTGGAAGGGAAAGAAGCGAATGTGGCAAAATTGTCATTCTCTACGAAAATTACCGATTACTTATCTAGTGGAAAATGTATTCTTGCTATTGGCAAGGAATATATTGCTCAATTGATTATTTTAATCGATATGACGCAGCTATTATAGCTCATTCTGAAGACGAAATTTATGAAGCTGTCATTAAGTTGATTAACGATCCGGGGTTAGTTGATTTATATGGAGAAAAGGCTTTCAATACTGCGAAGCAAAAATCATGAAAGAGATTTGCTTAATAAACGGTTTATAGAAACGATGCTAAAGGTTATAGAGTTATAGAATAGATTAACAATCTTTATGTCAAAAAGAATATGCGCAATAACCACTGTTGAAATTGCACAAAGTAATTTTATGGTTCCAGCAATGAGTAGGCTTAAACAGAATGGTTGGGATGTGACATTGATTTGTAATATGTCTCCTGAATTCATGACTCGATATCAGGATGAATTCAATCTTATTAATATTCCGTTCCATAGAGGAATTAGCATCTCCGATTTGCTATTTATGCCGTTTAGATTAGCTCGACTTTTTCAAGAAAGAAAAATTCGACATTGTTCAATATGCTACTCCGAATGCATCGTTATATGCTTCTTTAGGCTCCAAATTCGCAGGAGTGAAACATCGGGTTTATTGCCAGTGGGGATCAGGTATGTGGGTAGTCGAGGAATTATGCGTTCGGTTTTGCGTTTGTTGGAAAAACTTACATGTGCAAATTCTACAGCGATAAGACCTGCAAGTAAGAAAAATATGGAATTTGCTATAGCGGATGGCCTTTACAAAGCAGAAAAAAGCTCATATAATTGGAGACGGTGGGTCAGTCGGAATTGATCTGGCACAATTTGATTTGAACAAAAAACACACACTACGAGAACAAATTTATACAGAGTATCCTCAACTGAAAGACAAAACAGTTTTTGCTTTTGTCGGAAGATTGAATGTAGATAAAGGAATTGTTGAGTTGCTGGACGCATTTACTAAACTACAAAATAAATATTCTCAAATTGCATTGTTACTCATTGGTAATTTTGATGGGGACTTGCCCATACGCCTTCATGGTATCAGAAACAATCCAGATATTATTATTACCGGATGGATTGAAGATGTTCCAAAATATATTTCTGCAGCTGATGTAATGGTTCTTCCGAGTTATCGAGAAGGATTCAGTATGGTCATTCAACAAGCGATGGCAATGGCGATTCCAGTAATAACCACAGATATTCCAGGTCCTTCTGAAGTGATTGAAAACGGCATTTCAGGTTTATTAGTTCAGCCTAAAAGTACAGAAAGCTTATTTAATGCGATGAATTGGGCCGTTTCTCATTCCAAACAATGTCAAATGATGGGTGTTTCAGGTCGGTTGCGCTGCGAAACCCTATTTTCCAGGGATAGAATGCTCAAGCTTACGCTTTTAGATCGTGAGAATATATTAAAAATCAGGCCCGTTCGATAAAAAGTAGGACAGCGGAGCGCCGTCAAATAAGTTTTATTTTGTGTCCTTTGGCCAATCCGTAGTGCACTCTGATAGGTATTTGAAGGGGGCATATGCGGCAAAAAGTCTTTATATTCTATCCTCAGAGTTTTCATTCTGGACTTGCTATGCAATGCGCTGATAAAACACTCATTGCGTTGACAAACAATAAGCAACTCTCTTGACACTTCAATATTGGGATTCCCTGTAAGATTAAGATAATGCCGGACTTTACAGTGCTGGACGGGTTGGACTTGAGACCTTGATTTGACCATGCGGATTGTTTATGACGATCCCTATATATTCTAAAAGGCAATTGTGACTCCGTTGAGGTAATTTGTAATGATCCTGGACTCAAATACTTACGGTGCTCTTATAACCGTCCTTTGTCCTCATCAGATCAAAGCCCCCCCTCTAATAGGGTGTGTCTATCTGGATCACGAGAAGATTGTTTCTGGATATCTTCTGAATATTATGCATCTCGTCAAGATCGCATTCGAACATTCCAACGGATAGGCCGTACTTTATAGCAAGCTGTTCCCGAATTTGTTTGCCGTCTATATTCGATTATAGCTTGAGATTTATCTCAATAGTACTTGGCGCTTCTATTTATATGATGATTCGGCCCTTCAAACCATTTCTAATCACATCTGGAAACCATAGAGAACGCATTTTTATATAAATGAAAGATATATAAATATAAGCAAATCAGTGTGATATGAAACATCTAAAACTAATGATTTTGTGTGATGATCCTGAATCAGCACAAATGGCTGAAAATGCCGGTATAGACCGAATCTTTTATGATTTAGAATACATTGGAAAAACTGAACGACAGCATGGTCGTAACACCGTAAAATCCAATAATAAGATAGAAGATCTTCCGACGCTTCGCAAGGTAATAAAAAAGTCTGAATTGTTAGTTCGAACAAATCCAATACATGCTTATTCGAAAGAAGAGATTGATAAAGCTATTGCTTATGGCGCAGATATCCTCATGCTGCCTATGACTATAGATCAACATGATGCAGAGCAATATGTCAGTATGGTAGCCGGTCGAGCTAAAGTTTGCATTATGGTAGAAACTGCAGCCGCTATGGCTCGATTGGACAAAATTATATCCGTTAAAGGCGTCGATGAGATATTCATCGGACTAAACGATCTCCATATTAGTATGGGTCTTTCTTTTTATGTTTGAACTCTTAAGCGATGGGCTGGTGGAGTATATCGCCGGCAAATGCAACAAAGCCGGTATGTCTTTCGGGTTCGGCGGTATTGCCCGCATCGGTGAAGGCGATCTGCCATCCGACGATATTCTCGGCGAGCATGTTCGCCTGGAATCCACTAGTGTAATCCTCAGCCGCACGTTCAAAGGGGTTGCGGGTGTCGACAAGAACGCCCGTCCGATTGATCTTGCAGAAGAAGTTGGAAAAGTCCGCACCCGTTTGAACGAAATCAGTCGATGGAACGAGGAACAACACAAAGAAAAACCGAGCTAGAATTGCAGAGGCAGTAGACAAAATTATTGTAAAAAAAATCTTGGGCAAATAAGCCGGACATGACGACATCTCAAAAATTATATGTCCATTGCGTCAAGAGACCGATCGGATTCCTTGGAGCGCTGGTTGCGCTTGTTATTCTGTCGCCAGTGTTCATTGTAGCCATGATTCTGCTGTACTTCGCGAACAAGGGAGCTGGGGTTTTCTTCGTTCAACCTCGCCCGGGAAAGAATGAGCGAATATTTAAAGCTTTGAAATTCAAGACTATGACAGACAAGCGCGACGCGGAAGGCAATTTGTTGGCGGATGCAGCCCGTTTAACCAAGATGGGCAAGTTCATTCGTTCGACTTCGATAGATGAGTTGCCACAGCTAATCAATATTTTGAAGGGCGATATGGCATTTATCGGTCCAAGACCGCTCTTGGTACAGTACCTACCTCTCTACAACGAAGAACAGCATCGTCGTCATGAGGTGACACCTGGTATGAGTGGGTGGGCTCAAGTGAACGGCCGTAATAATATCTCATGGACAAAAAAATTCGAGTATGACGTGTATTATGTCGATCATATCGGGTTTATGATGGATGTGAAAGTCTTTTTCGCCACCATCAAAAAAGTGTTGTTTCGTGATGATATCAATCAGGAAGGCAATGCGACAATGGAAGTATTCAATGGGCATAATTAAACAACAATGTATTTGTTCGGAGCAAGCGGCCACGGGAAAGTGGTCAAAGAGATATTGACGGCCAAGGGAGAACGGGTCGAAGCCTTTGTGGATGATAATCCGGATATAGATGAGTGGGCAGGGAAAAAGGTTCTGCATAATGCTACGGGGTTGAGCCCGATGATCGTGAGCATTGGACTCAATCAGATTCGGAAAAAAATAGTGGAAAGACTGACTTGTGAGTTCGGTACGGCCATTCATCCCTCCGCCATTGTTTCTCCCTCGGCAAGGATCGGCGAGGGGACAGTCGTGATGGCAGGTGCGGTAATCAATGCGGATGTCGTGATCGGCAAACATTGCATCGTGAATACGGGAGCTTCCATTGATCATGATTGCAGGCTGGGTGATTATGTGCATGTCGCGCCGCAATGTGCTGTTTCTGGAGGGGTTACGATTGGCGAAGGTACATGGGTTGGGGTCGGCTCGTGTGTAAAACAATGTCTCAAAATTGGTTCATGGAATATGATCGGGGCAGGGAGTGTCGTGGTGAAAAATTTACCTGATGGCATCGTTGCGTATGGAAATCCGTGTAGGGTACAACACATGAATGGACAAAAATTGGTTAAAAAGGAATAACAATGTTTGGCGAAAGGAAACGTATTTACCTCTGCCTGGCGCACATGTCGGGCAAGGAGCAGCAATTTATCAAGGAAGCGTTCGATACGAACTGGGTTGTGCCATTAGGCCCGAATGTCAACGGATTCGAGGAAGACCTGAAGAAATTCGTCGGTGGAGATCGGGAGGTTGTCGCGTTGTCATCAGGGACAGCTGCCGTGCATTTGGCTTTGTTAGCCTGTGGTGTGGGGGCGGGAGATGAGGTGCTCGTTCAGAGTTTTACTTTTTGTGCTTCGTCGCATCCGTTACTTATCTCGGCGCTACCCCCGTCTTCGTAGATTCGGAGTCTGAAACCTGGAACATGGGCCCCAGACTGCTCGAAACGGCTATCGAAGAACGCATCGCCAAGACCGGCCGAACCCCGAAGGCGATCGTCCCGGTTGCCTTGTACGGTATGCCTTACAAAATCGACGAGATTATGGTCGTTGCCGATAAATACGGCATTCCCGTCATTGAAGATGCTGCCGAAGGTTTCGGGTCGAAATTCGACGGGCGGGTGCTCGGGACGTTCGGCAAATACGGCGTTCTATCGTTCAACGGTAATAAGATGATCACTACGTCGGGCGGTGGGGCATTGGTTTGTCCGGATACCGAGGCGAAAAAAGAGATTATGTTCTACGCTACGCAAGCCCGTGAATCCTATCCATATTACCAGCACGAACATATCGGCTACAACTACCGGATGTCGAACATTTGCGCCGGTATCGGCCGGGGGCAGATGACCGTTGCCGACGATCATATCGTCCACCATAAGCATGTCTGCCAGCTTTACAAAGAGTTATTGGCGGACGTGGAGGGAATTGCATTGCATGAGAATCCATCGTCGCGTTATGACAGTAACTATTGGCTCTGTACGATCCTGCTTGATCCATCCTTGCACGTAAAAGGAGAAGAACACGCTTATGAAACAGCTGTCCAAGGTGCAGTTGGTGGGGCGGCCGGAGTAACGCATGCTGCGGCATCGCTGCATACGCGGGTAGTGAACCGAATCGTAATGTCGAGGCTTTGCGGATGGCTTTGGATACCGCAGGTATCGAATCGCGTCCACTGTGGAAACCGATGCATCTGCAACCGGTTTACGTGAAGAATCCGGCTTATGTGAACGGCGTAAGCGAATCGTTGTTCAAATGCGGCTTGTGCTTGCCGAGTGGACCCTATGTATCGGACGAAGACGTACAATATATTGTCGACCAGATTGAAGAAAACATTATTTAGATAACTATCGACAAAAGCTCGAAAATCGGCCTAATTCCCCCCCCCAACAAATAAACTATTGAAAATACTAAAATAATTCATATTTTCATAGCATAGAGATGTATTCAGATGTAAAAGGTGCTATAAAATCGTAACCTCAAAAAACGGAAATTGTTGTGATATATTGATACATAGGGAACAAGAATAATAGGTCCGAGTCCCGTTCCCCGCTTAAAAACTCCTTTTCGAAGGGCTTTTTGTTAGAGAACAAAAGTAAATAATCCAGTATATCAGCGATATACTGGATTATTTACTTTTGTGGGGCATAGCGGCACGGATTTGTGTGTTCCTGTTTTTTCTGTTTGGACCGGATGGGCGTGAATACCCGTCAGAACACCAGTTCCACCCTGAATTGACCCCGCCAGCGCGAATAGCAATCGTCGTAAGAATGCATGTCGTAATCGGCGTCGTGCAGGAACCAGGAAATTCTGTGAGCCGCTGTTATAACTGACCGGGTTGTACGAACCGGTCGATGCATACGAACGGCCCATCCCTGATTCAGCATGTTACCGATATTGATGATGCCGAGTGAAAATTCGAGACTGCGTATCTCTCTGCCGATCTTCAGTGCGATGCGGTGCGACAGATGCAGTTTGAAGTGATGCTCGAATTTCTCGTTCGTAGCATACCGTTCGAAATATTCGCCGCGGTGTTTTAGGCATCGTTCTCCGGTCATGCCTTGAGATTGGCTTTCTGCTGTTCGATCGTATAACCGGTCGAAGCGGTGAAGGGCATCCGATCCATTTCGGCGTCGGTCGGAATATGCATCAGACCGAATTCCGGACCTGGAATTGCCCCCCCCCCCCCGACGGTTTGGCAGGTCAGCTTTACTGCGGGGTGCGCTTCGTTCGGGCAGCTGTCCGGCGCGTTATCGGGCGGAGTTTTCCGGGCGTTTGCTGAAAATCGCCCTGATCCGGTCCATGTCGAATTTGGCCGAACGGTCGTAGTAATAGATGCCGTTCTGTTCCTGCTCCACGTCCGTGAGTTGGGTGTAGCAATAGCCCCATACCTGTCCGGAGAGGGAGAGCAGTGCGTCTACCTGGCCTTCGAGCCGGGTGTAGAACTCTTCGAGCGTGCGCGGCGCCTGTCCGTAACCCCATGATTCGGTCTGTGAATCGGTGGTCTGCTTCTCCTGGTCCTTCACCCATTTGATGCCGCCGAATTCGTCGACCAGGTAGGGGCACGAGCCGTCGTACTGCGGCCAGGCGTAGCTTTCGGTCGCCTTCATCTCGTTGAATCCGATGTTGCGCGTCTGATCGCGGGTCGTCCGCAGACGGGGATGGAAGAACGTGCCGCCGCTGAAGATCTTCTCCTTCAGTTTGGCCGGGTCCTGCTCGTAATTGTGGACGGCCCAGATGTCGGTCCTGACGATGGCGCCGCCGCTCACGGTGTTGACGGGGCGCGTCGGGTCGAGGTGCCGGGTCAGGTCGTAGACGTCGGAGGCGAAGCGCGGGAACTGCGTGTTGTTGGGCCACCACTCCTCGTTCATCGGCGTCCACGTCAGTAGCGAGGGGTGGTTCCGGTCGCGGACCACGCATTCGGCCCACTCGGAGAGGAAGTTGCGGGCCGTCTCCACGTCGTTGGCGTCCATCCCCCAGCTGGGGCTTTCGCCCCAGGTGATATATCCGAGCTTGTCGGCCCAGTAATAGTAGCGTTCTTCGAAAACCTTCTGGTGCAGGCGCGCACCGTTGAATCCGGCGGCCAGTCCCAGCTCGATGTCGCGGCGCAGGGCGTCGTCCGACGGGGCGGTCCAGATGCCGTCGGGGTAGAAACCCTGGTCGAGCACCAGCCGTTGGTAATAAGGCTCGTTGTTGAGGTAGACCTTGTTGCCTTCGATGTGGACCTTGCGCATCCCGACGTAGGATTTCACTGCGTCGAGCACCTGGCCGTCGGGGGCGATCACCTCGTAGGTCAGGTCGTAGAGGAACGGGTCTTCCGGACTCCAGAGCCTGGGTTTTTTGACCGGGATGACGACGACGCTGCTGTTCGACGCCCGGACCTGCCGCGTGCCGACGATCTTGCCGCCGTCCCGGAGGGTCACCCGGAGCGCGTTCGGGCTTTCCCGGAAGAACTGCGGGGCGACGATCAGCTGCTGCTGGTCGATGTCGGTCGTCACCCGGACGCGGGCGAGGGCCTCGGGAGCCACCGCCTCCATCCACACCGTCTGCCAGATGCCCGTCGTGCGGGTGTAGTCGCAGCTGTGCGAGGCGTATTGCAGCGACTGTTTGCCGGCGGTCTGTTTGCCGCTGCGCAGGTCGCTCGTGGCGAGGACGACCAGGCTGTGGCTGCCGCCCGGCTTCACGAACGCGGTGATGTCGTAGGAGAACGACGAGCTGCCCCCGAAATGGCGCCCGACGAAGCGGCCGTCGACATACACCTCGGAGGTGTAGTACACGGCCCCGAAGTTGAGTATCACGTTGCGTTGTGCCCAGCCTGCCGGGATGTGGATCGTGCGCTGATACCAGATGCGAGCGATGAAGTCCGTGTGTCCGACGCCCGAGAGTTTGCTCTCCGGAGCGAACGGCACGATGATCTTGCCGTCGAATCCTTTCGAACCGGCGTAGCCGCGTTCCAGACCACTTGCGCCGAAATCGAACGTGTAGGTCCATTCGCCGTTCAGGTTGATCCAGTCTGTCCGTTCGAACTGCGGACGGGGATATTCCGGGCGGGGAACCTGCGAAAACAGGCATGCGGCCTGCAGCAGGAAATAGAGGGTGATTGCGGTTTTTTTCATGGCTGTTTTTCGTTGGTATGCGTGTTTTCGGGGACTATTCCAGTACAATGTCGAACCGGTCGAACGGCTCCGTGCGGTGCGCCAGGTGCTTCGTCGACGGGGAGATGCCGAACAGCGGGGAGTAGGTCCTCACCCGGATGGTCTTCCCGTCGGGCAGGAATTCGAGGATGCGCAGCCAGCCGTCGCCGCCGTTGCCCTCCCAGCCTCCGCCGAGGGTCTGGACGTTGAACATCATCTGGTGAACCTTCTTCCCGGCGTCGTTGCGGTCGATGCGGTAGGAGACGTTGTCGGCGAATTCGCCGTTGCCGTTGGCCGTGTGTCCGCAGATTACCAGGTCGATATTGGACGAGGGTTTGACCAGTTTGTGCCAGATTTCAGCCCCGGCGTTCCCGGGGGCGATGTCGTAGCGGTCCTCGGCGATGTGGCGCGCCTCCTTGCCGTTGGTCAGGTAGCCGTGGGTCATGTAGATCACCCGGTGGCCGGCATACGTCTTGCCGCCGATCAGTTTGGCGGCCCAGCCGAGTACTTCGTCGCGGGGGTGGAACTCCGTCGTGACGACGAGGAGTTTGCCCCAGGCGGGATCGCTGAATTCGAACGCCGCGTTTTCGAGCGACGCCCGGCGGTTGCGGTTGGGGAAGGTCGCCACGCAGCACCCGCGCCAGGCGGAGTTGCGCTCGATCGGGAAGTAGTCGGGGAAGTTCGTGATTCCGTTTTCCGCCCGTTTGTAGCCGTAGTCGTGGTTGCCGCACGAAACGATGTAGGGAACCCGGTCGTCGAGGCGTTCGAACGCCCGGGAACTTGCCTGCCACATCTCCCGGCTCGTCCGGTCGAGCATCCTGCTGTCGGGAACGGCATTCTCGTTCTGCTCCACCAGGTCGCCCGTGCACAGCACGGCCCGGATGTGCAGGTTGTCGATGTTGTCGGCGATCCAGGCGGTGCAGAGTTCGAGGATCGGCTGGTTGACGGCGTATTTGACGTATCCCTGCGGGTCGCCCAGCAGGATCATCGAGAAGGATCTGTCGTCCGAGAGCGTTTGCCGGTCGGCCCGGCGCTGCGCCCCGGCGAGCAGCGGCAGCATGCCGCAAAGGAGGAGCAGCAGCAGGATGTTCGAATGTTTCATGGCTTCATTTATGGGTTTGCTGTGCCGAAGTTACGAAACTTTTTCAGAATACGGGCCGTTTGCCCCTGATCGGCAGCGTTTCGCCCCTCGCCGAGGGCGTCCGGGCCGCTCCGGCCCGCGGGGCGGCCGTTATTTTTGCAGGAGAATAGGCCGGAAAACCGAAAAAATAAGCTATATTCGTGCGATCAAAACTACCCAACTGATATGAAAAAGATACTTCTTGTACTATTGGGGGCCTGCACCTTCGTCGGAGCACAGGCCCAGTGGCAGACGCTCTTCAACGGCAAGAACCTGAAAGGCTGGACAAGGGTCGGCGGGACGGCGGAGTACCGGGTCGTCGACGGGGCCATCGAGGGTATCAGCCGGACGGGCACTCCGAACACCTTCCTGCGCACGGACAAAGAGTACGGCGACTTCATCCTGGAGATGCTGTTCCGCGTCGACGAAGGGTTGAATTCGGGCATCCAGTTCCGCAGCCACCTCACCGACGGTCGCGTGCGGGGCTATCAGTACGAGATCGATCCGTCGGCGCGCGCGTGGTCGGGCGGTGTCTACGATGAGGCGCGCCTCGGCTGGCTCTACCCGCTGACGACCAATCCCGCCGCGCAGCGGGCTTTCCGCCACGGCGACTGGAACAAGGTGCGCGTCGAGGCGGTCGGCAACCGCATCCGTACGTGGATCAACGGCGTTCCGGCCGCGGACGTGCTCGATGCGCAGGACGCCTCGGGCTTCATCGCTCTGCAGGTGCATGCGGTCGGCAAACCCGAGCTGGCCGGCAAGAAAGTGAGCTGGAAGGAGATCCGCATCCTGACCTCCGGGCTGGAATACGAACTTTCGCCCGAAACGGGCATCGCGCAGCACAACTGCATTCCCAATACGATCTCCGAGCGCGAGAAGGCCGAGGGCTGGAAACTGTTGTGGGACGGGAAAACGACCGACGGCTGGCGCAGCCACAAGGGCCCGCAGTTCCCCGGTAAAGGCTGGCATATCAAGGACGGCGTCCTGACGGTCGAGAAGGCCGACGGCGCGGAGTCGGGCAACGGCGGTGACATCATCACCACCGGGAAATACCGCAATTTCATCCTGACGGTCGATTTCAAGATCACTCCGGGGGCCAACAGCGGCATCAAGTATTTCGTGAATCCCGACGTCAACAGCGCCAAGGGCGGTTCGGCCATCGGCTGCGAGTACCAGGTGCTGGACGATGCGAAGCATCCCGACGCCAAGCTGGGTGTGAACGGCAACCGCAAGTTGGGTTCGCTCTACGACCTGATTCCCGCCCCGGCGGACAAGCCGTTCCGCAAGGGATTTTTCAACAAGGCTGCGATCGTCGTGCGCGGCAACCACGTCGAGCACTGGCTCAACGACGTCAAGATCATCGAGTACGAGCGCAACAACGCCATGTGGGACGCGTTGGTCGATTACAGCAAATATAAGGATTGGGTGAACTTCGGCAATTTCGAAAGCGGCCACATCCTGCTGCAGGACCACGGCGACGAGGTCTATTACAAAAACATCAAGATCAGGGAACTGGAATAAACCGAATTGACGATGGCAGACAAGAAAATATCGCGCAGGAGTTTCCTGCAGAGCACGGCCCTCATCGGAGGCGCCGCGATGATTCCCTCGCTGCTCATGGGCGGCAATGCCGGGGCCGGAAACAAAAGGGTGGCTCCGCCGAAGGTCGTGGGGGCCAATGAAAAGGTCGGCGTGGCGCTGATCGGAATCGGCAACCGCGGCGCCGAAGTGGCCAAGGAGTTTCGTAAGACGGGACTTTGCGATGTCGTGGCGCTCTGCGACGTGGACATGGGCGCGAAGCACACGCAGGAGATCGAGGCCATGTTCCCCGGTGTGCCGAAGTACCGCGATTTCCGCAAACTGTTCGATGAAATGGCCGGCCGGATCGACGCCGTGATGGTGGCGACGCCCGACCACAGCCATTTCCCGATCTGCATGGCCGCCATGCGGGAGGGTATTCACGTCTACGTGGAGAAGCCGCTGGCCCGCACGTTTTACGAGTGCGAACTGCTGATGCAGGCCGAGAAGAAATACGGCGTCGTGACCCAGATGGGCAACCAGGGGCATTCCGAGGCCAACTATTTCCAGTTCAAGGCGTGGAAAGACGCCGGGATTATCAAGGATGTGACGGCCGTCACGGCCCACATGAACAACCCGCGCCGCTGGCACGGCTGGGACCCGAAGATGACGGCCTATCCGCAGGGCGAATCCGTCCCGCGGACGCTGGACTGGGAGACGTGGCTCTGCGCCGCGCACGAGCACGCCTACAACCACGACTACCACAAGGGGCAGTGGCGCTGCTGGTACGATTTCGGCATGGGCGTGCTGGGCGACTGGGGTGCGCACATCCTCGACACGGTGCACGAGTTCCTCGACCTGGGGCTTCCCACGGAGGTCAATCCCACCTACCTCAAGGGCCACAACCGCTTCTTCTATCCCATGTCGTCGACGCTGGTCTTCCGCTTCCCCGAACGCCGGGAGATGCCCGCCCTGGACATCACCTGGTACGACGGGCTGGACAACATCCCCGCCGTACCCGACGGCTACGGCGTCTCGGAACTCGACCCGAATATTCCGACCGTTGCGGGCGGCAAGATTCAGCCCGCGAAGCTCAATCCGGGCAAGGAGATCTACTCCGAAACGCTGACCTTCAAGGGCGGATCGCACGGCAGCAAGCTGTCGATCATTCCCGGAGAGCGTGCGAAGGAGATGGAAGGCAAACTCCCCGAGGTGCCGAAAAGCCCTTCGAACCACTATGCCAACTTCCTGCTGTCGGTCATGGGCAGGGAGCGGACCCGCTCGCCCTTCTCCGTCGCAGGCCCGTTGAGCCAGGTCTTCTGCCTCGGCGTCGTCAGCCAGTGGACCGGCGAAAAGATCCTTTTCGACCGCCAAACCAAACAGATCACCAACAATCCGCTGGCCAACCAGCTGCTCTGGGGCGCCGTTCCCCGCCGCGGCTGGGAGGAGTTTTACAAACTGTGACCGGGACCGGAAGGCCTCTGGTCTAAACACGCAATGAATTGAAAGATACGGTAATCACCGCGAAGGCGAAACGCCGGGAACTGTGGGTCGTTCTCGGCTGTTTTGCGGCCGCTTGCCTGATCAACGTGGCGGCTATCGTCCGCTACCGCACCGACTGGTCCGAGATTTTCTCCCAGCTCGGATACGTCGTGTGCATCGCCGCCGTGCTCTACCTGCTGGTGTGGGCGGTGCGGCTGGTCGTGGGGCTGTTCCGGCGCAGGGAATAGGGTCATGGAGTTTGTTTACAGCGCCCGAAATCCGCAGGCCCGTGTGGCTTACGCCTCGTTCGGGGCGATGCACACCGTTTTGGAAACGGTGCTGGTCGGCCTCCCCGAACCCGAGGCCCGGCGGCTGTCGGAGGAGATCGAACGGCTCGTGCTGGCGCTCGACGCCCGACTGAACCGGCACGACGCCGGAAGCCTCTTTGCGCGGATCAACGCCTCGCAGGGGCGGGAGGCAGTCGCGCTGGACGAGGAGGCCTTCGTCCTGCTGCAACTCTGCGAGGTGTTCCGCAAGAGCACGGACGGTTATTTCGACATCGCGGCCCTTTCGCCGGGCGGGACTGTGCCGGCCTACCGGCTCGACCCCGCGGCGCGAAGCGTCACGCTGACCGGGGCGGATATTGTGCTCGATGCGGGCGGCTTCGGTAAGGGCTACGCGCTGGACCGGGTGCGGAAACTGCTGGCCGATGCCGGTGTCGCGAACGCCCTGGTCAACTTCGGGGACAGTTCGGTGGCGTCCGTCGGCTCGCACCCCTTCGGGGATTGCTGGCAGGTGACGGCGAAGGCGGGCGGCGGCACGTTTCGTCTGAAGGAGGCTTCGCTCTCCCTCTCGGGTCTGCGGCCCGACGGACGGGCGCATATTGTCGATCCGAAAAGCCGCCGGACGGTGTCGGACAGCGTCGTCGTCGCGGTCGAGGGCCGTTCGGCCTTCGTCTGCGAGATTCTCTCCACGGCGCTCTACGCGGCTCCCGCCGGGGCGAGGCAGGGGAATCGCCGCCGAATTCGAAGGTTATCGCCATACCGAAATAAAGCAACATACGGAATCATGGACAGAAGAGAATTTATGAAATGGGTCGGCACGCTGGGCGCAGCCGGACTCGCGTTGTCGGCCGTTCCCTGGCTGAAAGGGTGCACCGCGGCGGGGCAGGAGGAGATCCGGGGAGGCCGTGTGCGCTTCGGCGTCATCGGCACGGGATCGCGCGGACAGTACCACATGCGCAACCTGCTGTCGGTCCCCAATGCCGGGATCACGGCCCTTTGCGACAACTATGCGCACAACCTCGACAAGGCGTCCGCGATTGCTCCCGGAGCGAAGCGCTACGACGACTACCGCCGCCTGCTGGAGGACCCGCAGGTCGACGCGGTCATCATCGCCGCGCCGCTGCACCTGCACTACCGGATGGCACTCGACGCCTTCGCGGCGGGGAAGCACGTGCTCTGCGAGAAGGCCATGGCCTACACCATGGAGGAGTGCTTCGAGATGTACCGGAAGGGCCGGGCTTCGGGCAGGGTCTTCTTCGTCGGGCAGCAGCGGCTGTTCGACCCCAAGTATATCCGGATCATGGACTCCGTGCGCAAGGGCGAGCTGGGTCCGGTGGTGAACGTCCGCAACTACTGGTATCGCAATAACGACTGGCGGCGGAAGGTCCCCTCGCCGGAGCTGGAGAGGCACATCAACTGGCGGCTTTACCGCGAATACTCCCGCGGACTGATGACCGAACTGGCCTGCCACCAGCTGCAGAACGGTACGTGGGCGATGGGGATGCTCCCAACGCAGGTCATGGGCACGGGCAATATCGTCTACTGGAAGGACGGCCGCGAGGTGTTCGACAGCGTCAGCACCATCTACACCTTTCCCAACGGGGTCAACATGACCTTCGAGTCGGTGATCGCCAACAAGCACTTCGGCATGGGCGAGCAGATCCTCTGCAAGGAGGGGACCGTCGACCTGGCCAACGGGCGTCTCTACATGGAGACCCCGCGTAGGAAGAGCGGCATCCGCCAGCTGGTCGGGGAGATCGAGCAGGGCGTTTTCAGCAATTCGGTCTTCGCGGGTACGAGCTGGTCGGCGGAGGGGGGCTTCGGCCGACCCGGGCATCGCGATCATGCCCGAGGCGGTGGAGGGCGACGGCTCGCTCGAAATGCTCCGGGCCTTCTGCCACAGCGTTCTCACGAACACGCAGCCGCCCAACGTCCTGGAGGAAGCCTATTACGCCTCGGTCTTCTGCCTGCTGGGCGACGAGGCAATCCTGCAAAATAAGATTCTGACGTTGCCCGAGGAGATCCGGATCGATTACATTTGAAACCGTACGAACGGCCGGCCCGGGACATCGCCGCGGGTGATGTTCCCGAGGTGCCGCGTGCGGTCGGCGCTATTCCGAAAGAACTGTTGATGAATACGACTTCCGTCGATATGCAGGCGCACCGGCCTGCGGCGGGCAGGACGGTTTACCCGATTCTGTTCCTGGTTTGCATCACCCACCTGCTCAACGACATGATGCAGTCCGTCATTCCGGCGGTCTATCCGCTCCTCAAGGAGAAATTCGGATTCACCTTTGCCCAGATCGGTGTCATTACGCTGGTCTTCCAGCTGACCTCTTCGCTCCTCCAGCCGGTCGCGGGGCGTTTGGCCGACCGCCATCCACGGCCCTATTCCCTGGCGGCGGGTATGTGTTTCACCTTGGCCGGGCTGCTCGCGCTCTCTGTCGCTCCCGGGTTCGTCGCCATTCTTGCGGCGGTCGGCCTGATCGGCTGCGGCTCGTCGGTCTTCCATCCCGAATCCTCGCGGGTCGCCCAGCTCGCCTCGGGCGGCCGCAAAGGACTGGCGCAGTCGATCTTCCAGGTCGGCGGCAATGCCGGAAGCGCTATGGGGCCCCTGCTGGCCGCGCTGATCGTGATTCCGTTCGGGCAGGTCTCGATCGGCTGGTTCGCACTGGCCGCGCTGCTCGCCATTTTCATCCTCGTGAAGATCGGGCACTGGTACAGACGGCAGCTGGCTGCGGCCGCCCGCAAATCCGCTGTTGCAGCGGTGACGGCAGCGCACGGCCTTTCGAAACGGAAAATCCGGACGGCGCTCCTCATCTTGGGCGTGCTGGTCTTTTCGAAGTATTTTTATATCGCTTCGATGACCAACTATTTCACGTTTTTCCTGATGGACAAGTTCTCGATGTCGGTGCAGGGGGCGCAGTACGCGCTTTTCGCGTTCCTCGCGGCTTCGGCGGCGGGGACTTTCATCGGCGGTCCGGTCGGCGACCGCATCGGGCGCAAATACGTGATCTGGGGCTCGATCCTCGGTGCAGCGCCCTTTACGCTGATGCTTCCCTACGTCGGCCTGGTCTGGACCATCGCTTTGGCCGTCGTCATCGGACTCGTCATCTCGTCGGCCTTTTCGGCCATCCTGGTCTATGCCACCGACCTGATGCCGGGCAAGGTCGGCATGATCGCCGGGGTCTTCTTCGGGCTGATGTTCGGATTGGGCGGCCTCGGCTCGGCCTTCTTCGGGTGGCTGGCCGACCGGACGAGCATCGAATTCATCTTTCAGATCAGCACCCTGCTGCCCCTGTTGGGCGTAATCACCGGCTTCCTGCCCGACGTCGAGAGCCGGAAAGTCCGGTAGCCCCTGCTGAAGGGAATCATTTTTGTGCTATATTTACGGACAAAACGAATACGGTTATGGAGCGGGAGAACGTCTTTCACATCCGGAACATGGTTTGCAACCGCTGTATACTGGTTGTGACCCAGTTGCTCGAAAAGTCGGGGTTCACGCCCCTCGATGTCGAACTGGGAACGGCCGTCGTGCAGGAGACGCCCGGCCGGGAACAGCGGGAGGCGTTCCGCAAGCTGCTCGAAGCCTACGGGTTCGAACTGATCGACGATCGGCGGATGCGCCTTATCGAACAGATCCGGACGGCCGTGATCGAACTGGTGCATTACAGGGAGGATGCCTCGAAGGTCAATCTGTCGGACTACCTGCGCGAGCGCTGCCACCGCGATTACAGTGCATTGAGCAAGCTCTTTTCGGAGGTCAGCGGCATCAGTATCGAGAAGTACTACCTCGCCCAGCGGATCGAGCGGGTCAAGGAGTTGCTGGCTTACGGCGACCTGACCGTCAGCGAGATCGCCGACAAACTCCGTTATTCGAGCGTGGCGCACCTCAGCGCCCAGTTCCGCGCCCAGACCGGGATGTCGCCCAGCGAGTTCCGGCGGCTGAAAGGACGCGGTCTGAAACCGCTGGACGAAGTGTAGGTATAAATCATATCCATAATTCTGTAACGCCTGGAGCGTGTCGGGGTCTTACCTTTGTTCCCATGGAAAAGTGTAAGATCATTACGAATACGTTCCCGGTCGTGGGCATGAGCTGCGCTTCGTGCGCCGTCCGGGTGAATAAGACGCTCGGCGCCCTGCCGGGCGTCGAGTCCGCGCATGTGAACTACGCTTCCGGTACGGCGCAGGTCGCCTACCGCCCGGGGGTGTGCTCTCCCGAGGCGCTGAAGCGGGCCGTGCAGGGGGCCGGTTACGACCTGCTGACCGACGCGGAAGGCCCGGCGGAGGACGAGGCGGCGCGTGCCCGTGCGGCGCATTACCGCGCGCTGAAACGGCGGACCCTCTGGGCGGTGGGGCTTTGCATTCCGATCGTGGCCGGAGGCATGCTGTTCATGGATGTTCCGGCCGTGAAATACACCGTGTGGGCGCTTTCCACCCCGGTCGTTTTCGGACTGGGGCGGGGATTCTTCGTCAACGCCTGGAAACAGCTACGCCACGGGACGGCCAACATGGATACGCTGGTGGCCGTCAGCACCGGAATCGCTTATCTGTTCAGCCTTTTCAACCTGCTCTTCCCGGAATTCTGGCTGTCGAGAGGCATCGAGCCGCATGTCTATTTCGAGTCGGCGGCCGTAATCGTCGCCTTCATCCTGCTGGGGCGGCTGCTCGAGGAGCGGGCGAAGCGCGGCACGACGACGGCCATCGCGAAGCTGATGGGCCTGCAACCGAAAACCGTCACGGTGATCGCCCCTTCGGGTGAACGTTCCGTACCCGTTGCGGAGGTTCGTGCCGGGGATCTGATCGCCGTGCATCCCGGCGAACGCATCGCGGTGGACGGCACGGTGGCCGAAGGCGGGTCGTACGTCGACGAGAGCATGCTCAGCGGGGAGCCGCTCCCCGTCTGCAAGCAGAAGGGTGCGGCGGTGTTCGCCGGGACGATGAACCGCAACGGTGCGTTCCGCTTCCGGGCCGACAAGGTGGGGCAGGACACGGTGCTGGCCCAGATCATCCGCATGGTGCAGGGTGCGCAGGGCAGCAAGGCTCCCGTGCAGCGGACCGTCGACCGGATCGCCGGCATTTTCGTTCCCGTCATCATCGTCCTTGCCGTGCTGACCTTTGCGGCGTGGATGCTCTTCGCGCCGGAGAAGGGCTTCACCCGCGGGTTGCTGGCGATGGTGACCGTGCTGATCATCGCGTGCCCCTGTGCGCTGGGGCTGGCGACGCCCACAGCCCTCATGGTCGGGATCGGCAGGGGCGCCGGGCGGGGCATCCTGATCAAGGACGCTGCGAGCCTGGAGGTGGCCCGGAAGGTCGACACCGTGGTGCTGGACAAGACCGGAACGCTCACCGAAGGCCGTCCGTCGGTCGTGGACGCCGCATGGGCCGAAGGAGCGGAGACGGCGCGGGGGATTCTGTTCAGCCTCGAAAAACACTCGGAGCATCCGCTTTCGCAGGCCGTCGTCGAATCGCTCCGCGGGGAGCGGGCCGTTTCCGTGACCGGGTTCGAAAGCATTCCCGGGCAGGGTATCCGGGGCGTTGCGGAGGGGCGGACCTGGTATGCCGGGAACGACGCGCTGCTGGCCCGCCACGGCATCGTACCCGATGTCCGCCTGCAACGGCTGGCCGAAGGGTGGATGCAGGAGGCGAAGACCGTCGTCTGGTTTGCCGACGCGGAACGGACGCTCGCCGCGATGGCCCTTGCCGATGCGCTGAAACCCTCGTCGGCCGGGGCAGTCGCCCGGCTGCACGCGCTGGGAATCACGGTCTGGATGCTGACGGGCGACAACGCCGTTTCGGCGCGCGAAACGGCCCGGAAGGCCGGGATTACCCGTTTCCGGGCGGGTGTCCTGCCGCACGAAAAGGCCGGATTCGTCCGGCAGTTGCAGTCCGAAGGCCGGACGGTGGCCATGGCGGGTGACGGGATCAACGACAGCGCGGCTCTCGCGCAGGCCGATTTGAGTATCGCCATGGGGCAGGGGAGCGACATCGCGATGGATACCGCAATGGTGACGATTCTCTCGTCGGACCTCCGGAAAATCCCGGAGACGATCCGGTTGTCGCAGCTTACCGTGCGGACGATTCGCCAGAACCTCTTCTGGGCCTTCATTTACAACCTCATCGCCATTCCCGTAGCGGCCGGGGCGCTTTATCCCCTCTGGGGGGTTCTGCTCGATCCGATGATCGGCGGGGCGGCCATGGCCTTGAGCAGCGTGAGCGTCGTGGCCAACAGCCTGCGGCTGAAACGCCGGCGGATCGGCGATGGATGCGAATATGAAAAACCGATTAAAACCGAAGAAAAGATGAAAAAGGAATTTATCGTGGACGGCATGACGTGCAATCATTGCCGGACGCATGTGGAAAATGCGCTGAACGCCCTCGACGGCGTGAAGGCGGTCGTGACGCTGCACCCTCCGGTGGCCTCCGTGGAGTTCTCCGGGCCGGAAATCGGCCTCGGGGAGTTGCAGAAGGCCGTCACCGAGCGGGCTGGGGAGTATACCCTGCGGACGCGGTGACGACCGACGCCCCCCGCCTGTGCAGGCGGGGGCGTTTTTTCGGGCCGGGCGGCATCTTTTCGGCGGATACCCGACGGAAGGATGCGCTTAGCATTAACTTTGCTTTCGGATCGTGTAAAGTATGCGGATGGGAGACTCTTTCCCGTTGGATCGGCGGCGTGAACGACGTGCTGTGGACCTATGTCCTGGTTGCGGCGCTCTTGGGGTGTGCCGTGTGGTTCACCCTGCGTACGCGGGGCGTGCAGTTCCGCCTGCCGGTGGGCGCGATGGTGCTGTTCGGAGCTTTGGCGACGCTCGACCTGGCGTGGAGCTTCGCCGACGTGACGATGGCGCTGATGACGCAGTGCAACCTCGCGGCGATCGTGCTGCTGGGCCGTCAGGCCTTCCTGCTGCTGGCCGACTACACGGCCCAGAAGCGGCAGGGCATTAAAAATCCGGTCTTCACGAAAGACCGGATTCCCGAGTTGAAACACAAGGCCGAATGCTGGTAATCTACCGCCCCGTGCGTGCCGCCAGCGCGGCCGGATAACGGTCGCCCGAGATGGCGATGCGGTCAAGCTCGGCCCCGATCGCGTCGGCCTCTGCCGCCGAGAGTGCGACCTCCGCGGCTCCGAGGTTGTCGGCGAGGTGCTGCGGACTGCGCGTGCCGGGAATCGAGACGATCCACGGTTTGCGGGCCGTCAGCCACGCAAGGGCGATCTGTGCCGGGGTGGCGTTTTTCGTCGCGGCGACGTGCCGGACGTAGTCCGCCAGCGGCTGGTTGGCGTCGAGGTTTTCGGGCGTGAACCGCGGCACGATCGAGCGGAAGTCGTCCGCCGCGAAGCGTGATTCGCGGTTGAAGCGTCCCGTGAGGAATCCCTTGCCCAACGGACTGAAGGGAACCAGCCCGATGCCCAGCTCTTCGAGTGCGGGCAGCAGCTCCTGCTCGGGCTGCCGCCAGAACATCGAGTATTCGCTCTGGATGGCCGTGAGGGGCAGCACGGCGTGCGCCCGGCGAATGGTCCCGACTCCCGCTTCGGAGAGTCCCCAATGGCGGATTTTACCTTCGCGCACGAGGTCGGCGACCGTCGAGGCGACCTCTTCGATCGGTACGGCGGGGTCGACCCGATGCTGGTAATAGAGGTCGATCACGTCGGTGCGCAGGCGGCGCAGCGACCCTTCGACCGAGCGGCGTATCTGCTCCGGACGGCTGTCGAGTCTCTGCTCGCCGTTCTGCATCTGAATCCCGAATTTCGTGGCCACGACCACCTGGCCGCGTATCGGGGCGAGGGCCTCGCCGACCAGCTCCTCGTTGGCGTAAGGCCCGTAGACCTCGGCCGTGTCGAAGAAGGTGACGCCCTGTTCGTGGGCGCTGCGGATCAGCGCGATCATCTCCCGTTTGTCGGCGGCGGGTCCGTAGCCGTGGCTCATGCCCATGCAGCCCAGGCCGATGGCCGAAACTTTCGGACCGCGTTCTCCCAGTTTTCTGTATTTCATAATTTCGGATTTTAATGACATGGCAAAAATAGCGTAACCGGGGCGGCTGATCGCTACCCCGGTTACGGATGGTCGTACCAAAATTACGGCTGCGGCTACTCCACCAGCCGGCGTGTCACGCTCCACCGCTGCATCAGCCACACCACCGCCCAGCTCACGGCGAAGGCCCCGCAGGCGATCAGCGGGATGCGCGCCAGTGCGGGAAGTCCCGGAATCCGCTGCACGAGGTCGTAGCCGGCCTGCACGAAGATGAAGTGGCAGAGGTAGATGCCGAACGTGGCGCCCGCCAGCCGCGAAAGCCATGCGCGGGGCTGTGCGGCGGCTTTCTGCACGAGGATAAAGACCGGGGCGGTCATCAGAAAGACGTTGATGCCGGCGAAATACCAGACGATCTCCAGGTAGGCGTAGTTGCCCGGGAAATGTTTCTGCATCACCACGTAACCCAGCCCCGTGACGAGGTATCCGGCGAGGAAGGTCGGGAGGCAGACGGCCAATGTTTTCCGCCAGCTCCATGCGGGCGGGAATTTCACGAGGTAGAAAGCCAGCACGAGATAGCCCGCGAAGCCCGAGACGTAGTAGAAGGTTCCGAATTCGTTCCAGTCGCAGACGCCGTAAAGTCCCGTGTTGCCGTAGTTGCCGGTGTAGCCGAGCGCCGGGGCCAGCATCTTCACGTAGGGCAGCAGCAGCGTCACGCACCAGATCGCGAGGACGGTCCGAAGGTCGCGCCGCGAGGCCCGTTCGAGCCACGGGCTGATCAGCGGCATGATCAGGTAAAGCCCCATCAGCATATAGAGATACCAGAGCGGCGTGGTGTCGTAGCAGAAATTGAAGACGAAGGTCCACATCTTGTGCAGCGTCGCTTCGCCGGTGAACAGCGCGGGGGCGATCGACGGGCTGGAGGTCCCGACGTAGCGCATATACAGGTAGTAGAGCACGGGCAGCGCCAGCGACCAGAAGACCAGCGCCAGGAGGACGCGGCCGATGCGCTTGCGGTAGAAAGCTCCGGTTTCCAGCCGTACAGGGAGCAGCAGTACCCCCGACATCATCACGAACAGCGGCACGCAGGCCCGGACGAAACTGCCTGCAAGGGCGCCCTGCAGGAAGGTCGCGCGGTCGCTGTCGAATACGGCGACGAAGGCGTCGCAGCTGTGGGAGAAGACCACCAGGAAACAGGCGATCACGCGCAGGAGGTCCACCCAGCCGATGCGTTCGCGGGCCGGGACGTTCAGGTCGGGAAGTCGGTTCTTCATTGTCGCAGAGATGGATTTCCGGCGAAGATACGAAAAAAATCCCGAACCGCGGCCCACGCGGTAGTTCAGTTCGCGGGCGTGACGACGTAATAGTCGAACAGCACGAGGATGTGGAGCTTGTCCGCTGCGCCCGTGGCCGCGGCATAGAATCCTCTGCCCTGTCTGGCGTCGCTATACCCTTTGTCCCGGAGGATCGGAATCCCGATCAGTTGACTACTACCGTGGGGAAGTACTCCCGCAGCAGGGCCGCGGCGCGGTCGAGCTGTCCGGGGGTGTTTTCCCGCACGTCGCGGAGTTTGTATTCCAGCCCCATCGCTTCGTATTTGTGGACACCGAGGGTGTGGTAGGGAGCAGTTCGACCCGCTCGACCGACGCATAGCCGCCGAGGCGTTCGCCCAGCGTGCGGATGTCGGCCTCGGCATCGCTGTAACCCGGGACCAGCACGTAACGCAGCCAGAAGGGTTTTTTGTGGGCTTCGAGCCAGGCGGCTGTGCGGAGCGTCTGGGTGTTCTCGCGCCCGGTGAGGGCGCGGTGGCGTGCAGGGTCGGCCTGCTTGACGTCGAGCAGGACGAGATCGACCAGCCCCAGCAGCTCTTCGACGGCCGGGTTCCACACCCCGCCGTTCGAGTCGATGCAGACATGGATGCCGGCCTCCTTCAACGCTTTTACGAGCGGAACGAGTTCCGCGGCCTGGAACGTGGGTTCGCCGCCCGAGAAGGTCACGCCGCCGCGTTTGCCGTAGAACGGTTTCTGATCGACGGCCATGCGCAGAATCTCCGCAGGATCGGTCGGCTTGCCCTCCCCGGCCTCGATCGTGTCGGGGTTGGCGCAGTAGAGGCAGCGGAAATTGCAGCCTTGCAGGAAAACGACGAGCCGGAGTCCCGGCCCGTCGAATGTTCCCATCGATTCGTAAGAATGTACACGAAGCATGATTACATCCGTTCGTGAAAACTCCGGCTGATGACTTCGAGCTGGTGCTCGCGGCTCAGCTTCGTGAAGTTCACGGCGTAGCCCGAGACGCGGATCGTAAGCTGCGGGTATTTCTCGGGGTGCTCCATGGCGTCTTCGAGCATCTCGCGGTTCAGCACGTTGACGTTCAGGTGGTGGGCACCCTTCGTAAAGTAGCCGTCGAGCATCGTAACGAGGTTCTCGATACGGTCCTCGGCCGTCGGACCGAGCGATTTGGGCACGATCGAGAAGGTGTTCGAAATACCGTCCTGCGAGTCGCGGTAGCGCATCTTGGCCACCGAGGCGAGCGAGGCGATGGCGCCGCTCTTGTCGCGGCCGTGCATCGGGTTGGCTCCGGGGGCGAAGGCCACGCCCTTGAGGCGTCCGTCGGGCGTCGCGCCGGTCTTCTTGCCGTACATCACGTTCGAGGTGATCGTGAGCAGCGACAGCGTCGGGCGGGCGTTCTTGTAGACGGGCAGTTTTTTGAGCTCCTCGCTGAAGTAGTAGACGAGGTCCACGCCCAGGTGATCGACACGGTCGTCGTTGTTGCCGTAGCAGGGGAATTCGCCTTCGATGTCGAAGCCTTCGGTGAGCCCCTCGGCGTTGCGGCGGGGCGTCACGCGGGCGTATTTGATGGCCGAGAGCGAGTCGAGGGCGATCGAGAGTCCGGCCACGCCGTAGGCGAGGTTGATGCGGGGATCGGTATCGACGAACGCCATCTGGGCCTTCTCGTAGTAGTATTTGTCGTGCATGTAGTGGATGATGTTCATCGCCTCGTTGTAGACGCGGGCGATCTCCTTGAGCACCATCTTGTAGTTGCGCATCACCTCCTCGAAGCGCAGCGGGCCTTCCGACAGGGCCGGAATACCCTTGACCATCAGCGTGCCGGTGTTCTCGCAGCGTCCGCCGTTGATGGCCAGCAGCAGGGCCTTGGCCAAGTTGCAGCGGGCGCCGAAGAACTGGATCTGACGGCCGATGTCCTGATACGACACGCAGCAGGCGATGCCGTAGTCGTCCGAATGGCGCACTTCGCGCATCAGCTCGTCGTTCTCGTACTGGATCGAACTGGTGTCGGCCGAAACCTTGGCGCAGAAATCCTTGAATCCCTGCGGCAGGTCGGGGCTCCACAGAATCGTGAGGTTGGGTTCGGGCGACGGGCCGAGGTTGTAGAGCGTCTGCAGGAAACGGAACGAGGTCTTGGTCACCTTCGTGCGGCCGTCGTTGAAGCGTCCGCCGATGGCTTCGGTCACCCACGTCGGGTCGCCGGCGAAGATGTCGTTGTAGGACTGCATTCTGAGGTGGCGCACCATGCGGAGCTTGATGACGAACTGGTCGATCAGCTCCTGCGCGAACACTCGTCGATGTTGCCGTGGGCCAGGTCGTACTCGATGAAGATGTCGAGGAACGACGACACGTTGCCCAGCGACATTGCGGCGCCGTCCTGCTCCTTCACGGCGGCGAGGTAGGCCATGTAGACCCACTGTACGGCCTCCTGCGCCGAGTGCGCCGGACGGCTCAGGTCCAGTCCGTAGTATTCGCCCATCGTGCGGATCTCCTTGAGTGCCTTGATCTGCTCCGCGACCTCTTCGCGCAGGCGGATGCGGGCGTCGGTCATCGGGCCGGTCAGGCCGCGCAGGTCCTCGGTCTTGGCTTCGATCAGCCGGTCGGTGCCGTAGAGGGCCAGACGGCGGTAGTCGCCGATGATGCGGCCGCGGGCGTAGTTGTCCGGCAGGCCCGTCAGGAAGCCCAGCGAGCGGAACGAACGGATCTCCTCGGTGTAGACGTCGAATACGCCGTCGTTGTGCGTCTTGCGGTAGTGCGTGAAAATGTCCTTAACCTTCTCGTCCACGTCGACGCCGTTCTCCTTGCAGGCGCGCGATACGACGTTGATGCCGCCGAAGGGCTTGATGGCGCGCTTGAGCAGCTGGTCGGTCTGCAGACCGACGATCAGCTCCTGTTCTTTGTCGATGTAGCCGGCTTTGTGCGAAGTGATGGTCGAAACGGTCTTGTTGTCCAGCGAACGGACGCCGTTGTTGGCGCGCTCCTCTTCGAGGGCCTTGAGACAGAGGTTCCAGATGTGCTTCGTGCGGTCGGTGGGACCCTGCAGGAAGGAGGCGTCGCCCACGTAGGGGGTGATGTTCGTCTGAACGAAACTCGTCACGTTGATCTCCTTGCTCCAAAGTCCGTCGATAAAGGTTTTGTTCAATTCCATAAATTATTATTCGTCAAAATGAGATTAAAATTGTTTTCTTTGGGATGCGCAAAGGTATGTTATTTTTTTCACAATACCGAACGCTGCGACGCATTTTCTTAAAAAATCTTAAAAAATACCTGCGATTTGTCGGACCATATCGCCCCGGAGCGTTTTTTCTGCAGGATGGAGTCCTTCGGCCTACGGTTTGGCCCCTGCTTTGCAGCGACGAATGCTGACCGGGATCGGGCGGCATCGGCAGCGTCGGGCCCGGCGGACCGGTGCCGCCGCAGATTCCGGCGGGCCGATATGTGCGACCGATGCGGCGGAATACGGCCCGGAGGTCTCGAACGCGCATCTTGCCTTCGGGTCCCGCCGCAGTTTTGCCGGGACGGGTGTATGTTGCGGACCTTCGCTGTTTTGCCGGGTGGATGCACGCCGTTTTGCCGGGGCGAACGCTCACTGTTTTGTCGGACCGGGCGCATTGACCGGAATATTTCGTACCTTTGTCCCGGAAGTCGTCCCGTGTTTCTGGTGCCGCACCCGCTAAGATGCACCCGCTAAGATGCACCCGCTAAGATGCACCCGCTAAGATGCACCCGCTAAGATGCACCCGCTAAGATGCACCCGCTAAGATGCACCCGCTAAGATGCACCCGCTAAGATGCACCCGCTAAGATGCACCCGCTAAGTGCCCGCAGAGATGCGTGCCCGGCATGATGCCGCTTCGGCCCTGCCTGAACGCTCTGCGGCCGCGGACCCGAAGCGGCAGGAAACGGCGACCGTAATTCCGCAAAACCGATTCGTCATGGAAGAACTGACTCTTACGACCCCCGCACTGCTCTTTTCGGCCGTCTCGCTGATTCTGCTGGCCTACACCAACCGTTTTCTGTCGTACGCCCAGCTGGTGCGCACGCTCAAGGAGCAGCACCTCCAGCACCCTTCGAAAGTCACCCGCGCGCAGATCGATAACCTGCGCCGCCGCCTGCACCTCACGCGCACGATGCAGATTCTGGGCGTTTCGAGCCTTTTTCTCTGCGTGGTGACGATGTTCCTGCTGTATGTCGGATTTTTCGTCCTTTCGGCCTATGTCTTCGGCGCGGCGTTGCTGCTGCTGATCGGTTCGCTGGGCGTGTCGATCTGGGAAATCCAGATTTCGGTCCGCGCCCTCGAAATCCACCTGCACGACATGGAGAAATAGCCGTAATAACGAAGATGCCGCGACCTCGCGTCGCTGCATCTCCCACTAACCTACTTATGTAACCTAAAACCAACTTGGAAAACCTCGTCCGGTTTTCACACTGCAAATATACGGGGCCGTCGTTACTTTGAAATGACGGCCCCGTTACATTTCCGTTTCACGGGCCGGAGGACATTCCGCCGCAAAACCCCGGCATACCGGGAACCGCAGGCGCGTGGCCGGACGCGGACAGTGCGGTGCGGCCGGACAGACATGCGGTGATGTGCGGTTCCTGCGCATGAAAGGGTCCGGAATTTCCGTCTCTGTTTTTCGCCCGCTTTCCGGAAGTGCCTTTTCGGATTAAAAAGGCGCATTTCCGTCGGTTTCGGGTTTTTTTATTAATTTAGCGGAGTGAAAACGGTGTGCGCCGGCACTCCGGTCCGGCCCGTTTCCCGATCTTCAGCGATGCTCAGACGTTTGTTCATATTGGCCGCCGTCGTGTCTCTCGGACTTCCTGCCGTCCGCGCGCAGGAGGGTGCGGCTTCGCATGCCGCGGTGATTCAGGCCGATACGCTGCCGGTGCTGCTGGAACGGCTGGAACGGGACCCTGAGGACATAGACCTGCTGGTCGAAATCTGCTCCCAATACACCATGCGGAGCGAATTCGCCGCGATTCATCCCTACGTCTCGCGTCTCCGCAGGGCCGGGGCCGCACACGACGACGAGCGTGCGCTGATGTACGCCGACCTCTTTTCCGGACAGTCCTACCTGCTCGCCGAGGGCAGCGACTCGACCCGCATATACCTCGACCGGGCTTTGATCCGCGGGCGGCAGTGCGAAGACCCGGTGGCCTTGTGCCGGATTTACAATGCGCTGGGAATCTATGCCGTCAGCATCGAAACGAACTATTTCGGCGGCATCGAGTATTTCCTCGAAGCGATGAAGTACGCCCGCAGCGCCTCGCTGAACCGCTTCTATCTGGTGGCGCAGTGCAATCTTGCCAATACGTACTACATGCGCAACGACCCCGCGGGCCTGAAATACGCCGAGGAGGTCTACCGGCTGGGCACCGAGTGGGGTTACGACTACCTCGCTTTCGGCGGTGCGGTCATCAGCGCCTACATGCACTACATGCTCGGCGATCAGAACCGGGCTTTGGAATACATCCTCCGGACGCTTCCCGACACCGATAAATTCGGCTACCACACCGAGCTTTACAGCCTCTACGCCAATATCCTCCATGCGCAGGGCGACGATGCGGGCGCCGAACGCTATTACCTGATGGCGCTCGACCACATCGACCAAAAGGTCGTGACCGCCGCCGTGATGACCTACCTCAGCTACGGAACCTACCTGAACGACCGGGGCGAGTACGCCCGTGCGATTCCGGTGCTCCGGCAGGGCATCGAACTCTCGGAGCGGAGCAACAACGCCGTGCACCGCTATAAGCTTTACCTGCGTATTTCCGAGGCCGAGACCGCGCTGGGCCGCTACCGCGAGGCGCTGGACTATTTCAAGAGCTACCATAGTCAGGCGGACAGCATCTTCAACGTCGAGCGGGAGCGTTCGATCAACGAACTGCGGGTCAGGTACGACGCCGAACGGCAGGAGAACATGCTGCGCAAGAGCGAAATCGACCTCATCCGTCAGCAGCGCCGATTCCAGCTGCTGCTGTTGCTGCTGCTCTTCGCCGTCGGCATTTCGACGGTGGTCTATATCCTCTACCGGCGCAAGGACAAGATGTACAAGCAGATCGTCCGGCAGCAGTACGAATTCCTGAAAAAGGAGAAAAAGGCCGCGCAGCCGGCCATGCCCCCCCCCGGCCCTACCTCCCCGCAGGCCGAAAAGCCGTCGCCCGACCGTGACGACCACGCCGTGCGCGACGCCGAACTCTTCGCCCGGATCGAGTACCTGATGCAGACCGAAGGCGTCTACCGCCAGAACGACCTGACCATCGAACGGCTCGCCGAGCGGCTCGACACCAACCGCACCTATATCTCCCGTGCGATCAACCAGCAGGCCGGAAAGACCTTCAGCAGCTACGTCAACAGCTACCGTATCGACGAGGCCGTGCGGCGGCTTTCCGACGTCGATGACGATACGCCGCTCAAGGCGCTTGCCCAGATGCTCGGCTACAACCATCTGCAAACCTTCTACACTTCGTTCCAGAGCGCGATCGGCATGCCGCCGTCTAAGTACCGCGAGAAACTGCTCAAACTCCACCGCGAGCACCAGCTCTGAACGCAACCCCGTTTTTCGGGGTTTGTTTTTTTTCGGAATTTGTCAATTTTTTACGAATTCCGAAAAAGAGCGTTTCATAAATCGTCCGGCTTCTTTTACTTTTGTCAATAGGTTAGTGAGGGGCACCTGCCCGGTGCGGCGGTGCGTATCCTTTGGTTGTTTTGCTTGGCGGATGCCTGTTTTGCGCAGGCGGTGCCGCCGCCGAATCCCGACGTATTCCTTTAAATGCTGTTCATATGAAAAAAACTTTACTATTCAGCAGTCGATTCTTGCTGACTGCGGCCTTGTTCTTCTGCGCCGCTTCGGTCGTCTCCTGCCAGAAGGAGCCGACCGCCGACCCCGCGCCTGCGCGCGCCGCGATCCGTCTGACCGCCGAGCCGGCGGATATGGTCCGGGACCAAGAGCGAGACGGACGTCGCTTACGCTTCCCGCTTCGTGGAGGGGGACGCCATCGGCCTCTTCGCCGTGATCCGCTCCGAAGCCGAAACGCAGGCCTATCCGGCCGCTTCGGGCAACTATATTCAGAACGCCAAATTCGTCCGTCAGGCCGACGGTTCGTGGCGTGAGGAAGGCTCCAAATCCTATTACATGGAGCAGGGGCAGGTCATGGACCTCTATGCCTATTATCCCTATGCTGAAAATGCCGATCCTACGGCGCTCGTCTACGACGCTTCGGTTGCCGAAGCCGACTTCATGACGGCCCGCACGGCGGGATTCAGCGAGCGCGACGGCGAGATCAGACTCGTATTCCGTCATAAACTGGCGCTGGCCGAAGCCTTCGTCGCGGACGCCGACAAACTGACCGATTACGCCGTGACGGTGCAGAACGTGCGCACGAAAGCGGTGTTCTCGCTGGCGGCCGCGGCCCAAGATGCCGAAATGCAGTCCGTGGACGCCAAGACGGCTTCGGTGGCGATGACGCGCTGCGGCAACGCTTTCCGCGCCTACCTGCCGGCGCAGGAGATCGCCGAAGACAAGGCCCTGCTGAAGGTCGGGGGCAACGGCTTCGCGGCTTTCGACTACACGCATCCGGGCAAAACCTCGCTGGCCGCCGGTCAGGTCCGCAAACTGCTGGTTACGCCCGCTTTCGCAAATCCCGAACTGCTTCCCAACTGTTACGTCGTATCGCCGGGCGAGACGCTCTACATTCCCGTTTGCAAAGCCTTCGGCGTCTGGGAGAAGAACGAAGTGCTGGCGGGCGCCGGCACCGGCATGCTGGGAGCCATGGGCGCCCGCGTAGTCTGGGAGGACGTGCGCTATCTGCTCAACGACGATCAGATCACCGTGCTGGGCAGCGGCTCGAAAGCCGTTATTCAGGTGCGCACCACGCCCCGGACCTGCGGCAATGCGGTGCTCGCGCTGGAGATCGGCGGCGAGATCCGCTGGAGCTGGCACCTCTGGATCACCGATTACGATCCCAACGCTCCCGAAGCGCAGAAATCGAAGAACGGCCGGACCTTCATGGACCGCAACCTCGGTGCGATGAACGCCGAATACGGCAATATCGATGCGCTGGGACTCCAGTATCAGTGGGGCCGCAAGGACCCGGTTCCGTGTCCTGCGAAATGGGAGGACATCGCTACGCGCCCCGTGTGGAACGGCGTGGGCGTCAAGGTCGGTTTCTCGACCAAGGCCAATTCGGCCGTGATCCGCGACAACCTCGTGGCTTCGATCAACGAGCCGCTGGCGCTCATCAAGGGCCTCGGCCTTCCCTACGACTGGTATGCTACCGAGAAAAAACAGGGGCAGAACCGCTGGTGCGCCGCCGACGGCTCGAAAACCGAGTTCGATCCCTGTCCCCGCGGATGGCGGGTTCCCGTGTCCGGTTTCGGAACCTTGTCGCCGTGGTACAATTGTGTTACTGCCGGCATCCCGTGGCTCAACGGAGTGATCTGGGAGGATCTGGGCTACTGGCCCGCGGCAGGTTTGCTCGAATCCAGCGGCCAGAGCTATCTGGGCCTGTTCGGCTACTATTGGGCGGCGACTCCCGGTGAAAACCTGAGTCCCGGCATTTCGCAGGAGGAGTGCGCCTACGGGTACAACTTCGACAACCAGCATTCTCAGACCAGCTACCTCCAGTACCGTCATACCGTTTTGTCGGTGCGCTGCGTCAAAGTGCAGTAATTCGATGTCTCACGCTTTAAAAAGATAATCACCATGAAATATACAGGTTCCATCCATACGACGTTTTATGCGCTTCTGGCCGCCGCCGCGCTTACGGCCGCCGGCTGCAGCGACGACGATAACGAAAAGGGCGGGGGAGCGACCGGCGTCGAGGCGAACTTCTCGGCCGAAATCACCCCTTTACACCCGTGCCGCCGGCGACACTTGGACCAACGGCGACGCCGTCGGCATCTATATGCTCGGCGGCGATGCGGGCACGGCGGACAACGTGCGCTATACCTGCGAACCCAACGGACGGCTGTCGGCCGCGGATGCGAAAATCGTCATTCCCGGCAGCGGCACTTTCGATTTCGTCGCCTATCACCCTTACAAGCAGAGCAGCCTGAGCGGCGATGCGGGCAAGATCGACGGCTACCTCTATCCCGTCGTCCTGAGTGACCAGACCGATCCCGCGGCGATCGACCTTCTGTGGAGCGACAATGCCACCGGGGTCACGGCCGCCGCGCCCGACGTGAAGTTCACCTTCGAACACGTGCTGTCGAAGGTCGAAATCGCCGTCAAGCAGGGCGGTGGCATCTCGGCCGACGACCTTGCCGGGGTTGTCGTCACCATCGACGGCGTCTACAATGAGGGCTTCTTCGCCCTGAACAGCGGCAGGATCGGCAATACGGGCGTTCCCGGTGCCGTGACGGCGCGCGCCGTCACCGAGGGCGTCAGCTACGAGGCGATCGTTCTGCCGACCACCGGCGCCGCGCAGCAGGGCCGCGTCTTCACGGTGGAGGCTCCCCTGCTGGGACGCACCTACACATGGACGATGCCCGACGACTATCTTTTCGTGGGCGGCAAGATCCACGAGATCGAAATTACGGTCGACGTGGACGGCATTTCGGTCGTCACGGGCGACATCGCCGACTGGAACGGTGGCGATTCCAATCCCGAAGTCGAGACCGACGACGCCGAATTCCTCGCGCTTCCCAACTCCTATATCGCCCGTCCGGGTTCGACGGTGACGATTCCCGTTGCCAAGGCCTATGCCGCATGGCACAATATCCCGATGCTTCAGGAAGGCTCGTTCAGCATTCCCAACGACCTGACCGCCCGCATCGTATGGCAGGAGCGTTTCGATGAAGACGAAACCATCCTGTTCTCGACCAACGACAAGGTCACGATGACCGGATCGGGCATCAACGCCGCAATCGAAGTCGTCCTGAATCCCGATGTCGAAGGCAGCCTTGTCGTGGGCGTGTACGACGGCGACGGCAACTGCTATTGGAGCTGGCATATCTGGGCCACCGAGTACGATCCCTCGCAGCCCGCAGGGCAGCAGACCGTCGGCGGCAACGTCTTCATGGACCGCAATCTGGGCGCCACTTCGCTCGTGAAGGGGCCGCAGAGCGCCGGATGTTTCTACCAGTGGGGCCGCAAGGACCCGTTCCAAGGTCCCTATACGTGGATGATGTTCCTCAATGCCAACGCTGGCTGGTCGAACGACGGTATCGGCAAGTTCATGACGCTCAAAGGGCTTGCTTCGACGAAGGTTCCCTCCGAGAATCTCGTGGCTTCGGTCCAGCAGCCTTACCGCTATATTGTGGGTATTTCCGGAACGCAGGACTGGCTGTCGCCGGATGTCGGCGGCGAAGCCTACCGCTGGAGCAACGCCGACGGTACGAAAGGCGTCTTCGACCCGTGCCCTGAGGGGTGGCGCGTGCCCGTTTCGGGTGCGGGAGCGGCTTCCGCATGGGCCGATCTGAACGGCGTGTGGGATGCGGAGCGTACCGGATGCGTTTTTGCCGAAGGCAACGGCTACTATCCTGCGGCCGGCTATATCAATATCATGTCGGCGTCGGGTTCGGGCGGTGGCGCGGAAGCGGGTACTTCGGGCTACTGCTGGAGCGCATCGTCGGCCGGCCGGAACGGCTATGCGCTGACTTACAGCGTATCCGCCATCAAAACCGAGGCCGAACTGACCAAGGCGTGGGCCTGCCCCGTCCGCTGCGTGAAGGATGTCAAATAGCACGCGGATATAGGAAGAAGACCGCCGCCCTTTCGTGGGGCGGCGGTCTTTGTTTTGGCGGCCGTGCGGTGTTTCCCGACCGCTGTTATTCATGTGGTGTTATTCATGTGGTGTTTCCCGGCCGCTGTTTCCCGTTCTGTGTTTCCTATCCGGTGTTTTCCGGCCGCTGTCTTCCGTTCGTCCGGTCCGGAATTCTCCGCAGGCCTGTCTTCTGCCGCGCCTATTTTCTGCTTTCGAGGAAGTAGTGCTGCGACTTGAGCAGGTTGCGGGCCTGCAGGATCATCGTCTTGGTTTCGTTGAGGATCGTCAGATAGAGTACGCTGGCCCGCGTGCTGGCCGCCGGGTCGCCGTTGATGCGGCGCAGCTGGTTCTTGATCGCCTCGACGATGGTGTCGAAGAGCTTGTCGCGCATTTCGAGCACCATGTCCAGATCCGAAAAGTCCTTCGTGCGGAGCATGTCGTTGATTTTGTCGAAAATCGCCTCCACCTGATCGTTTACGCGCATCAGATCCACGATCTGCTCCTTCGACAGCCCCTCGTGGTTGTTGTCGATGTGTCCGAACGCAGGACGGGTGATGTGGATCAGCGCCTTGGTCACCTCCGAGAGGTAATCCACCACCTGCACGTAGAAGTGCCCGGTGTCGATGTCGCACTGCTGCAGGCGGCGCAGCGTGGGCATGATGCCGTACTTGCGGTCGCGGGCCTCTTCGAAGAGCCTGTTCGACGACTGCACCATCTCCTTGAGCACCTTGCGGTTCTCCTTGAAAACGGCGACCAGCGTCCGGTTGTAAATGCGCGTCACCTGCTCCATCGTCGTGCATACTTCGCCGATGCAGACGCAGAGCACTTCGTCCGGGGTCTCGGCCTTGATTACCGGCAGTTCCTCCGCGGAGGCTTTCTCCTCCGGCTTGGTGCGGTGGCTGCGGATGAGCAGCCATGCGCAGAGAGCGACGAGCGCCGTGACGGCGATCCAGCCGCCCCAGAGCAGCAGCAGCGTCACGCAGAGGGCGATCAGGAATCCGCCGAGCGCGGTGATGAACCACCCCGAAATGACGGCCATGACGCCCGTGATGCGGTATACGGCGCTTTCGCGGCCCCACGTCCGGTCGGCGAGCGATGAACCCATAGCCACCATGAAGACCACGTAGGTGGTCGAGAGCGGCAGTTTGTAGGAGGTGCCTATGGCGATCAGGATCGAGGCGGCCGTGAGGTTTACGACGGCGCGGATCATGTCGTAGGGCGCCGACGAACGCTCTTCGGCGGGCAGCGGTTCGAAGCGTCGGTCGATGATTTTCTGCATGCGGTCGGGAATCAGCCCCGTCCACATGGTGTTGAGCGCGAGCGAGGCGCGTACCAGACTGCGCGATACGAAGGTCGAGCCGAACCGCTCGTCGCCCTCGTGCTGCGAGGCGAGCGAAAGTTCGGTCTCGGTGACGTGGCGCGATTTCTTCGAGAAGAAGAGCGTCAGGACCATCACCGCGCCCGACAGCAACAGCAGCAGGAAGTTGGCGCGCGCCGGATTGGCCAGTTCGCCCATCATGATCGACTCGCTGCCCGCTTCGCGGGCGATCTGCCATGCGTCGTAGCTGGCCAGCGGCACGCCGATGAAGTTCACCAGATCGTTGCCTGCGAAGGCCAGCGCCAGCGCGAAGGTGCCTGTGAGGATGGTGATGCGCATGATGTTGAGCCGCATGCGCTGGAAAATCCAGAGCACCACCGACGCTCCGGCCCAGAAGACGAGCAGCGTTACGAGCACGTGCTCGCCGACGTACTCCCCGACCGAAGTCGGAATCAGCCCCGAACTTTTCAGCCCCTTGAACAGCGCGAAGTAGAGGATGCCCGCCAGCGAGATGCCGCACCATACGGCGCCCCAGCGGCGGAACGCCTTTGCGTAGCGGAACGAGAAGATGAGCCGCGAAACGTACATGAAGAGCGACCCTGCGGCGAACGCCAGCGCCACCGAGAGCAGGATGGCCGCGATGATGGCCATTGCCTTTCCGGTGTTGATGTACTGCGAGAGGTCCGAAACCGAAGCGGCCGGATCGCCCCAGATGTGGTAGAGCGCCGCGGCGACTCCCGCGCCCAGCAGTCCGAATACCATCGACACGGTGGTCGAGGTGGGCAGTCCGAGGGTGTTGTAAATGTCCAGCAGCAGGATGTTGCCCAGCATCATGCCCAGAAAGAGCATCATGATCTCCGGGAAGGAGAATTGTCCGGGATAGAAGACGCCGCTGCGCGCCACCTCCATCATGCCGCTCGACGTGAGCGTGCCGACGAGGATGCCGGCGGCGGCGATCCAGAGGATGACGCGGCGCGGTGCGGCTTTCGATCCGAGGGCCGAGTTGAGAAAGTTGACCGCGTCGTTGGCCACGCCCACGACGATGCCCATCACGGCCAGCAGGCCCATGACGATGACGATGCTTGTGAATAGAGGACTCATATGGTCGTTTGTCGTTTGTTTTTCGGCGGTTCCGTTTTGGCGCTCCGCCGTGTGTTTTCGTCCGGCCCTGCATCCGTTTTCCGGAGGAGGCTTTCGCCCGCCGTCTTGGGCGGAGATCGCCGCCCTGCGGTGCGGGCCGGTCTTTCCGGTGCAAAGGAACGAAACGGATGTTACAAACGTGTTACGGACGGGTTGCGGCTCTATGAATGTTTGCGCAGGGTGAAGGTGAATTCCAGTCCGCCGCGCTCCGAGTTGCGGACCGAGATCGTGCCGCCGTGCATCATCACGGCGTTTTTGACGATCGCAAGCCCCAGCCCCGTGCCGCCCAGCTTGCGCGAACGCCCCTTGTCGATGCGGTAGAAGCGTTCGAAAATGTGGGGCAGGTGTTCTTCCTCCACGCCGATGCCGTTATCGGAGAACTGCAGCGTGTACTGCTCCGGCGAGTCGTCCAGCAGGCGGATGAAAATGTCGCGTCCGCCCGAATAGGCCGCGGCGTTGTCCGCGAGGTTGCGGAACACCGAACCCAGCAGCGAGGGACTGCCCTCCATTTCGAGCGGGTAGGGGAAGTTGCAGTTCACGCGCAGCCGCTGCCCTTCGGGCCGGAGCTGCATGTCGGTGCGGATTTCGTCCACGATGTCGTTCAGCACGACGCGCTCCCTGAGGATCAGCTGGCTCGCCTCGTCCATGCGCGTGACGGTCGAGATGTCGGCGAGCAGGCTGCGCAGCCGCGCCACCTGCGCGCAGCTCTTTTCGAGGAACGCCGTGCGCTTCTCCGCTCCAAGCCCCGGATTGTCCAGCAGGGTTTCCAGATACCCCTGAATCGCCGCCACGGGTGTTTTCAGTTCATGGTTGATGTTGTTCGTGAGCTGTTTTTTGATGCGGATCTTTTCCTGCTGTTCGTGCAGCGCCAGCGCATGTTCGCGGTCGCGGTCGGCCGTGGTGCGCTGCAGACGGGCGTACAGCCGGATGATATGGTTCGAAATGTCGCCCAGCTCGTCGTGCGGAAAGACCGCCTGCTCGTCGATCCGCTCGCCCCGCTCGGCGCGCTGGGCGAAATCTCTCAGCCGCGTGATGTTGTGTCCCAGCCGGCGGGTCGCGAAGTAGGCCGCCACGCTCATCAGCAGCGTGACGCCCAGCATGAACCACAGAAATTCGCGGTCTGCGGCCAGCACTTCGCGGAGCGTTATCGAATAGGGCACGGCCGAGCGGACGACGACCCCGCCGTCGGACATGGCCGAATAGAAATAGTAGAGGTCGGTGCTCTCCGAATGGCGGCGGATCGTGAATCCCGTGCCGCGGGCGAGGGCTTCGGCGACTTCGGGGCGGTCGAGGTGGTTGGTTTCCGGAAGGCTGCCGGCCGAATTGTCGAAGGTGACGCGCCCGGCGTCGTCGATCACCGTCACGCGCAGGTCGCCGAACGGTTCGTCGCGTGCGGCGATGAACTCCTCAGGCGTCGCGCCGTCGGCGAGGGCGTCGAGCATCCGCAGGTTGAAGAGCTGCAGGCGGGTGTCGAGCCGTTCGGCCTTGAACTGCTTTTCGCGGCCGTACTGAAAGACGATGAAGCAGGCGACCAGCGCCCACGAAAACGCGAGCAGCAGCAGGAAGAGCCGCCGGTGGTAGGAGAGGCTACTCCTCAAACCCGTACCCATAGCCCAGACGTGTTACGATGTGGTCTCCGTAGATGCCGATTTTGCGGCGCAGCCGCGTGATATTGACGTCGATGGTGCGGTCCAGCACGATCACCTCGTCGCTCCAGACCTGATGCAGTATCTCCTCGCGCGAAAAGATTCTGCCGCGGTTCGAAAGCAGCAGGGCGAGTATTTCGAACTCCTTTTTTGTCAGGGCCAGCGGCGTTCCGTCCACGGTGCAGATTTTGCGGGCGAGGTCCATGTGCAGCCCTTCGAACGCGATCGCCCTGCTCTGTCCCGCTTCAGGTGCGGTGCGGCGCAGTACGGAGCGCACGCGGGCCAGCACTTCGCGCACGGAGAAAGGCTTGGCGATATAGTCGTCGGCTCCGATGTTGAGTCCCGCGACCGTGTCGTCCTCGGTGTCTTTGGCCGTGCAGAAGATGATCGGCACGGCGGCCGTTTCGGGCTGCGCCCGGAGCAGCCGGGCCATCTTGAATCCGCTCATCTCGCCCATCATGACGTCGAGCAGAATCAGCGAATAACGTTCGGGGTGCATGCCGAGGGCCTGTTCGGCGCTGTACGCCGTATCGACTTCGTAACCCTCGACTTCGAGATTGAACTGAAGAATCTCGCAGAGGGATTCCTCGTCGTCCACCACAAGGATTTTGTGCTTTGTCATAACTGTTACGGATTGGTATCCGCATCAAAAGTACGTAACAATCCCTTTATTGCGTGGTCCCCGCCGAATATTTAACCGAAATGTAACAGCCCGTCATTCGCCCAGCACCTGCATCTGCTGGCGGATCGACTCCTCGTGGATGGCCTGCAACACCGAGCGCATGAATTCGCGGTCCATGCCAGCTGTACGGCCTGCTCCCGCGCGTCGCGCCAGCAGGTTCGTAACGTTTGGCCTGCAGGATCGGCATGTTGTGTTTTTTTCTTGTCTGCCCCCGATGTCGCGCGATACCCGCATGCGGCGCACTGAGCAGT
>VOFJ01001396.1_pt1 | contig 69904 bp, 75 predicted proteins | sample 5384081 | NCBI WGS metagenome assembly VOFJ01 (sample SAMN12384729, study PRJNA508395) | human gut metagenome | isolation source: healthy gut I | host: Homo sapiens | reverse complement strand
TCGGTATGCTTCCAGACCCGATTTACGTATTGCTCTAAATGGAATGTGTGTCTATAAACGTTTCGAAGGAAAACGGGAAGGTTTCCTGACAAACACACGTTCAAGATCGTACAACGGGAGACTTTTGAACAAGTTAGCCGTGGAGATCGGTTTGGACAAACTTATCAAATATTCTACCCGCTCCTCTTCCCACAACAGTTATATGTACGGGAATGCTTTCGAAGCATTTATCGGAGCCATTTATCTGGATCAGGGGTATGAACGTTGCAAGCAGTTTATGGAGCAGCGAATCATCAACCGTTATATTGATCTGGACAAAATCTCCCGCAAAGAGGTCAACTTCAAGTCCAAGCTTATCGAATGGAGCCAGAAGAACAAGATGGAGGTTTCCTTTGAGTTGATCGAGCAGTTCCTCGACCATGACAGTAATCCCGTTTTTCCAGACAGAGGTTCGCATCGAAGGGCTTCCTGCCGGAACCGGTACGGGCTATTCCAAAAAAGAGTCTCAGCAGAATGCCGCACAAATGGCTATCAAGAAGGTGAAAGACCAGACATTCATGGATACAGTCAATGAAGCGAAGTCGCAGCATTCGAAGCCGTCAGAAGTGGACACAGAGTTGGTTGAGCCCGAATTGACTGAGTCGGAAGCCATGGAACCGGATACTTTGGAGACCGAAGCACTGGAAGCGGAAACGACTGCAGACAAAGTCGAAACGACTGTTAATGAGGCCGAAGCAACAGAAACTGAGAAGGAATGACGACTCCAACTACCATCCTAACGACAAAAGAGTAAATTATAAGTTAACCGAAACAAATCCCCATGCGGCGGCCCTGAATCACTAAATCGTGATCTTCAGTTACCAACTTCAATTTACCGGCAACTTCTTCAAGAGGAATAGACGAAATGTCATCTCCTTTTAAAGCAATCATACGCCCGAATTGCCCGTTGGCAATCAATTCTGTCGCGTGTCCTCCCATACGGGTAGACAGATTACGGTCAAAAGGAGTAGGCGGAACCGCCACGCTGAATATATCCCAATACAGTTTCACGTGTTTCGATGCCCGTTTCATATTCTATTTCCTGTGCGATGTATTCCGCGGCACGTTTCCGACCATCCGTCAAGATGCCTTCTGCCACCACTACGATGGAATAGGGTTTGCCTTTTTTCAGCCTTTCGAGGATTGTATTTCCTATATTCTTGATGTTGTAAGGGATTTCGGGGACAAGAATGACGTCGCCGCCACCCGCCATGCCCGAATACAGGGGGCAATCCAACCGGCTTTATGCCCCATCACTTCAATAACCATCACTCTTTTTGTGCGAGCTGGCGGTAGAATGCAAGCGGTCGATGGCATCCGTAGCGATGCTCACGGCGGAGTCAAATCCAAAGGAAATATCCGTTCCCCAAATATCATTATCAATGGTTTTGGGAACTGATACGATGTTGACGCCCATTGCGGCAAATTTAGCGGCAGTTTTCTGCGTTCCGTTTCCTCCGATACAGACGACACAAATCCAGTCCCATTTCCTGAATATTCTGAAGAATCAGTGCCGGCTTATCGACATCCGAGACGACACCTCCTTTTTTAAAGGGTTTCTCGCGCGAAGTACCCAGCATTGTACCCCCTTGGTTCAACAATCCGGATAAGGATTTATCAGTAAAGGATTCGATGTCTTTTGTCAGCAAACCTTGAAAACCACTATGAATTCCTATTACTTCCATCCCATAGTGATTGATGGCAGTTTTGCACACGCCACGGATAGTGGCATTTATACCGGGGCAGTCTCCTCCGGAAGTCAGGATTCCAATTCTCATTGTCGTTTTTTTTAGTCAGAAACTCGGGATTCAAGAAAAGTCGCCAAATTTTAACGATTATTTCCGTCGTAAAGATAGAAAAAAAAGATAAATAAGGTTACTTTTGCACGACTAAACATTATTATGTTAAAGCAGAAATGAATATTACAAAGATTATTAGTAAGACTTTCGATTCCCGTTTAAAACAAATAGACCTTTATGCTAGTCAGGCTAGTGAGATACAGCACCGTGTGCTGAGTCGCTTAGTGAACCAAGCTGCACAGACAGAGTGGGGAAAAAAGTACGACTACGCCTCCATCCGTAGCTATGAGGATTTCAGAAACCGCCTTCCAATACAGACTTATGAGGAAATAAAGCCTTATGTAGAACGCTTGCGGGCGGGGGAACAGAATCTGCTTTGGCCATCGGAAATACGCTGGTTTGCCAAATCATCCGGAACGACCAATGATAAAAGCAAATTCCTGCCTGTCAGCAAAGAAGCTCTGGAAGACATTCACTATAGAGGCGGTAAAGATGCTGCGGCACTCTACTTCCGCATCAATCCGGACAGTCACTTTTTCTCGGGAAAAGGGTTGATTCTGGGAGGCAGCCATAGTCCGAACCTCAACTCCAACCATAGTTTGGTGGGAGACTTGTCGGCGATTCTGATTCAGAACGTCAATCCGTTAATCAATTTCATTCGTGTGCCGAGCAAGAAAATCGCTTTGATGAGCGAATGGGAAACCAAAATAGAAGCAATAGCCAACAGTACTATTCCGGTCAATGTGACCAGTTTGTCCGGTGTACCCTCATGGATGCTGGTACTTATCAAGCGTATTCTCGAAAAGACCGGCAAACAAACTCTGGAGGAAGTGTGGCCGAATCTGGAAGTATTCTTCCACGGCGGGGTGGCTTTCACCCCTTATCGTGAGCAGTACAAGCAGGTGATTCACTCAAAGAAGATGCATTATGTAGAGACCTACAACGCTTCCGAAGGGTACTTTGGTACGCAGAACGATCTTTCAGACCCTGCCATGTTGCTGATGATCGACTACGGTATTTTCTACGAGTTCATTCCATTGGAAGAAGTTGATAAGGAAAATCCACGCGCTTACTGCCTCGAAGAGGTGGAACTTAACAAGAATTACGCAATGGTGATTTCTACGTCCTGCGGATTGTGGCGATACATGATCGGTGATACGGTGAAGTTTACCAAAGCAAGAACCCATATAAGTTCGTCATCACAGGACGTACGAAGCATTTCATCAATGCTTTTGGAGAAGAACTGATTGTAGATAATGCCGAAAAAAGGCTTAGCTAAGGCTTGTGCCGAGACAGGTGCACAGGTGAGCGAATACTCTGCCGCACCGGTATTTATGGACGAACACGCCAAATGCCGTCATCAATGGCTGATAGAATTTGCCAAGATGCCGGATTCCGTAGAGAAATTTGCCGCAATACTTGATGCTACATTGAAAGAAGTAAATTCAGACTATGAGGCGAAGCGTTGGAAAGATATTGCTCTGCAACCACTGGAAGTCATCGTTGCGCGTCCGGGATTGTTCCATGACTGGCTGGCAAGGAAGGGAAAATTAGGTGGACAGCACAAAGTGCCCAGATTAAGCAATACACGCGAGTATATAGAGTCAATGCTGGTGCTGAACAACGAATAAAGTTATCCGAACAAATTAAATCATTATATGACAGGAAGTATCCACTACAGTGTACATAATATGCACTGTGGGACTTTTTTGTATCACCAGCTTGCAACTGGTATCTGCAACGCTATAAGCAAAAAATAAAGAATAAAATGAGTCGATTCTGTTGCAGATGGCAGATGATTTTTACTTTTTCAAACTTTATAGAGACTGAAGCAATGATTCTTCTACAATGATTCCACCGCCTAACAACAAACCATCTTTATAGAAGGCAGCAGCCTGCCCGGATGCGATTGCCGTCAACGGTTCGTGAAGTTGTACATGCAGGAAGTTATCCGGTGTAACTGTCACAGTACAATGATTTTCCTGTTTCCGATAGCGAATCTTCACAATGATATCCGCATGCCCTAACAAACGTTCCCGATTAACAATATTCCAATCTTTAAGTAACATCTCCGTTTTCTCCAAAGCCTGTAGGGAAGCGAGTACTACTTCATTCTTTTCCGGGCGAATTTCCTTCACAAAGACGGCACGATTCAAATGAATGCCCAAGCCACGCCGTTGTCCGACGGTATAAAAAGGATAACCCTCGTGCCAGGCTATAAAATCTCCCTTTTCATCGACAAATCGTCCACGTCTGACTTCCGCTGACCAAGTCTGACCTGCACTGACCTGTGGCTGACCTACGCTGACCTGCGACTGACAATTGCTGACCTGTGGCTGACAATTGCTGACCAACCACTTTTTCAGAAAGCTTCGATAATCCATCGGGCAAAAGCAAACGCCCAGACTGTCCCTTTTCACCGCCACTTTCTGAAATCCCCGTTCAGCAGCAAAGGCACGTGCTTCCACTTTGGTAATATCTCCCATCGGAAGCAACATTCTCCGAAGAATATCCTGTTTGAGTCCCCATAAGAAAAAGGTCTGATCCTTGTCCGAATCGGCAGCGTAAGTTATATAATAGGTATCATCCACCTTTACTTTCCGTACATAATGCCCCGTAGCAATATAAAAAATCCCCATTTCATCGGCAATTTTGGAAAGAAGGGGCCATTTCAGATAGTTATTGCATAATGTGCAGGGCACAGGAGTATGCCCCACCATATATTCCTGCACAAAATACTCGATGATCTGTTCTCGGAATATCTCGCGGGCATCATACGTGATATGACGGATTCCCAAACGCTCTGCCAGATGGCGGGCATCTTCCAGATATTCGGTCGAGTCGTTCAACTCATAGAAACGGAAAGTAACTCCGGTCACCTCATATCCGGCTTCCAGCAATCGCATGGCAGCTACGGAACTGTCCGTACCGCCGCTCATTCCTAACAATACTCGTTTGTTTTCTTCCATCATGCTGCAAAATTAAGGATTTTCCCGTATCTTTGTTTGTTAAAGCCTAAAGAGAATGGAAGAGAAAGCAAATACCGGACAAGTTATCATCGTTTTAACCGAACATCTGACGTTCGGCACACTGCTGATTCCTTATATGGCAGAGAAATCTGACGACGGTACATACCAACTCATTGAACAGGCTTTTCACGCTTCCCCCGAAGCAATCAGCCGAATGAACGAGGCCGAGCAACAAGCTATCAACATCGCCTCACATTACACAGAGAAATATCTGATGGGAATCTATTCGCGTGAGAAAACAGTATCCCGTTTTCTGCGTAAATTATCCGAAGATCCGGAACGGGTAAAGAACAATATCCGCCCATTCATCGAGAAAAAGATGCAGGAGATGCTGGCATTGATACGCCATCATAATCTTCCTCTGTATCAGAAACAGGTCGGAAGCAAACTGCTATATGCGCATCACGCCTATCATGTGCACCCTCATGACGTAGAGATCCGTTTTACGTTTCTTGCCGATGAGACCAATTTCCGCTACCAGCTGCAATGCTATTATGACGGGCAGCCGCTCTCATTAAGTGAACAGAAGCCTGTTATCGTGCTGACCTCCTCACCGTCTGCCCTCTTACTGGGAATGGAGCTGTACTTCTTTCCGCATATTGAGAGCGTACGCATTCTGCCCTTTACCAAGAAAAAGAAAATCAGCGTCCCTGCTTCCCAAATCGAGAAATATATCGATAACATCGTCATTCCGATAGCACGCTATCATGAAATTACGACTCAGGGACTGAATATCATTGAAGAGACGTATGCCTGCGAAGCTGTCCTGTCTCTTGAAGATACCATTTACGACGAACAGATGTTGCGGCTTAGCTTCCGTTATGGAGACCAGTCATTTACTCCCAACACCGTGACCGAAATGAAGAAAATCATTTACCGGAACGATTTCGGCGAGATATTCTTCTTCCGTCGGGATAGCGATGCCGAAGAAGAGAAGCTCCGGATGTTAACGGATTCCGGCTTGCAACGAGTCAGCGACGTTCATTTCAAGCTGTCGCCCGATGCGCCTGAAAAGACAATTACCGAACGGATCAGTACATATCGGGAGATGCTCCAACAGTCTTTTCTGCTGACAGGAAATATGGAGAATACCCCTTACTGTCTGGACGAAATCCGCATCGAACAGAGTTGTGATGATGAGCCCGACTGGTTTGAACTGCATATCACGGTAGTCATCGGCAATCTGCGAATCCCTTTCTCACGCTTCCGCAAGCACATCCTTGAAGAGAAAAGAGAATTTCTGTTACCGGACGGACGCATGATTCTTTTACCGGAAGAATGGTTCAGCAAATACGGAAACCTGTTGGAACTGGGCACCCAGACGGAGACGGGGATTCGTCTGAAACCGACCTTTGTCGGTGCCGTACAATCGGCTTTAGAAGAGAACGGACCTAAAAAACCTGCCTTTCAAGAGAGAGATACGTAATGTTCCTGTTCCCCAAGGACTGAAAGCGGAACTACGACCCTATCAGCAGAAGGGATTCTCATGGATGGTGCAGCTGAACAAGCAAGGATTCGGCGGCTGCCTGGCAGATGATATGGGACTTGGAAAGACACTTCAGACGCTGACGCTGCTGCAATATATATACAAACCGCTTTCTCCCGATGCGGTCACTGCTCCTACAAAGCCCGTATTTACAGAAAGCACAGCTTCCGACAATCAGCCGGACAAAGAATGTACTGCCAACACTCCTCCCACCAAAGAGCAGATAGCAGATGCCGAAGGACAGTTCTCTTTATTTTCGTTCTCCTCCGAAGATGAACTACTGCCGGATGCACGGGAAATCAGAAAGAAAAACAGACCGAAAGAAGATGGTCACAGACAGGAACACGGAAAGAACTCCTGTAAACCTGCCACTTTGATCGTTGTCCCCACTTCCCTGCTCCACAACTGGCGAAGAGAGGCTAAACGCTTCACGACTCTTGCGATAGCGGAATATAACAGCAACACCACATTTCCCAAAGGACATCCGGAGAAGTTCTTCAATCATTTCCATCTGATATTCACGACTTATGGGATGATGAGAAATAACATTGATATTCTCCGCTCCTACACATTCGAATACATCGTACTTGATGAGAGTCAGAATATCAAGAACAATGATTCCCTTACTTTCCGTTCGGTCATCCAGTTGCAGGGCAAGCATCGGATTGCACTTACCGGCACGCCTATCGAGAACTCTCTCAAAGATTTGTGGGCACAGTTCCGTTTTCTGCAACCGGACCTGCTAGGAGAAGAAAACGCTTTTCATAAGCAGTTTATCATTCCGATCCGGCAAGGAAACGTCCGTATGGAGAAAAGGCTGCAACAGATCATCGCTCCGTTTATCCTTCGCAGAAGCAAAAGCGAGGTAGCGCCGGAACTTCCCCCGCTTACCGAAGAAACGATCTATTGCGCCATGTCCGAAAAGCAGAGTGAGAGCTACGAACAGGAGAAAAACAGCCTCCGCAACATATTACTCCAGCAACCCGAAAACAGAGACAGATACCATATGTTCAGCATCCTGAACGGTATCCTGCGTCTCCGTCAACTGGCTTGCCATCCGCAGCTTATCTTTCCCGACTTCGACAGGATATCGGGAAAAACGGAACAAATCATCGATACCTTTGACACACTAAGAAGTGAAGGACATAAGGTACTTATTTTTTCTTCCTTTGTCCGGCATCTGGAGATACTTGCCGAGGTATTCCGCCAACGGGGCTGGAAGTATGCTCTGCTGACCGGTTCCACCAACAACCGACCTTCCGAAATCGCCCATTTCACCGAGCAAAAGGATGTGCAGGCATTCCTTATTTCTTTGAAAGCAGGAGGAGTCGGTCTTAACCTTACACAAGCCGATTATGTATTTATCATTGATCCCTGGTGGAATCCTGCTGCCGAGTCACAAGCCATCGCCCGTGCACATCGTATCGGTCAGGATAAACAGGTTATCGCCTATCGTTTTATTACTCAGAACAGTATCGAAGAAAAGATTCTCCAACTACAGGAGGACAAGAGGAGGCTGGCAGAAACATTTATTACGGATAGTGAGGCACTGCCTGCACTGAGCAATGAGCAGTGGGCGGATTTGCTGAAATAACAATCAAACATCTCACTATTGCACCATAAAAGTGCATAATCTAAGCATATTTTAATTACCACGCACTTTGTAGTCATCCATTTTCTCCTATCTTTGCAACCCAAAACAATGCGACATGAAATACAAACTCATAGTGCTCGACCTCGACGGCACACTCACCAATTCTAAAAAGGAAATCTCTTCCCGCAACCGGGAAACGCTGATACGCATACAAGAACAAGGTATCCGTCTGGTACTTGCATCAGGGCGACCGACTTACGGCATCGTACCGCTCGCCAACGAGTTACGCATGAATGAGTTCGGCGGATTTATCCTGTCCTATAACGGTGGAGAGATCATCAACAGGGAAACCAAAGAAATGATGTACGAGAATGTACTGCCCAATGAAGTCGTTCCGGTACTCTACGAATGTGCCCGCACCAATCATCTAAGCATACTGACTTACGACGGAGCAGAAATAGTGACCGAAAACTCACAAGATCCGTACGTACAAAAAGAAGCCTTCCTCAATAAAATGGCGATACGGGAAACAAACGACTTCCTGACTGACATCACCCTGCCGGTAGCCAAGTGCCTCATCGTCGGGGATGCCGGCAAGCTGATTCCTGTAGAATCCGAGCTTTGCATCCGCCTGCAAGGAAAGATCAATGTCTTCCGTTCGGAACCTTATTTCCTGGAGTTGGTTCCGCAAGGTATCGACAAGGCTTTATCCCTCAGCGTACTGTTGGAAAATATAGGAATGACACGCGAGGAAGTGATAGCTATAGGCGATGGCTACAATGACCTGTCGATGATCAAATTCGCTGGTATGGGCATAGCGATGGGCAACGCGCAGGAGCCTGTGAAGAAGGCTGCCGACTACATTACACTGACTAATGACGAAGATGGGGTTGCGGAAGCGATAGAGAGAATCTTCAACGTCCCATAAGGCATTCTTCCTTCAGCAGATCAGACAAAATCCCTTGCAAGTTAAGTTGAAATCAATTATTTATTCTAACTTTGCACTTCCAATAGAACAAATATAAAATGTTATGGAACATCAACTTACCATTTACAACACGTTAGATAGAAAGAAAGAATTGTTCGTACCGCTTCACGCACCGCATGTAGGCATGTATGTATGCGGACCGACAGTATACGGTGATGCTCACTTGGGACATGCCCGTCCCGCCATCACATTTGACGTACTCTTCCGTTATCTGACTCATTTAGGATATAAAGTACGCTATGTACGCAATATTACCGATGTCGGTCATCTGGAGCATGATGCTGACGAAGGAGAAGACAAAATAGCCAAGAAAGCCCGTCTCGAAGAATTGGAGCCTATGGAAGTCGTTCAGTATTACCTGAACCGCTATCATAAGGCAATGGAAGCACTGAATGTACTTTCTCCCAGCATCGAGCCGCACGCTTCGGGTCACATTATCGAACAAATCCAGCTCGTACAGAAGATTCTGGACGCCGGATACGCTTACGAAAGCGAAGGTTCCGTCTACTTTGACGTAGCTAAATATAATAAGGACTATCATTACGGCAAACTCTCCGGCCGCAACCTCGACGACGTACTGAATACCACCCGCGACCTCGACGGACAAAGCGAAAAACGTAATCCCGCCGACTTCGCCCTCTGGAAAAAAGCGCAGCCGGAACACATTATGCGCTGGCCTTCGCCATGGAGCGACGGTTTCCCCGGATGGCATGCCGAATGTACCGCCATGGGACGCAAGTATCTGGGCGAGCACTTCGATATTCACGGAGGAGGAATGGACCTGATCTTCCCGCATCATGAATGTGAGATCGCACAGTCGGTAGCTTCGCAAGGCGATGACATGGTTCACTACTGGATGCACAACAACATGATTACCATCAACGGTACGAAGATGGGTAAATCACTCGGCAACTTCATCACGCTGGATGAATTCTTCAACGGTACTCACAAGTTGCTGGCACAAGCCTACACTCCGATGACCATCCGTTTCTTCATCCTGCAAGCTCACTATCGCAGCACTGTAGACTTCAGTAACGAAGCATTGCAAGCTTCGGAAAAAGGGCTGCAACGTTTGATAGAAGCAATCGAAGGACTCGACAAGATCACTCCGGCCGCAACAACTTCGGAAGGTATCAACGTGAAAGAGCTGCGTGCTAAATGCTACGAAGCTATGAATGACGACTTGAATACTCCTATTGTCATCGCACAGCTTTTCGAAGGTGCCCGCATCATCAATAATATCAACGCAGGAAATGCAACGATCTCCGCAGAAGATCTGAAAGACCTGAAAGAAACTTTCCACCTGTTCTGCTTCGACATCATGGGGCTGAAAGAAGAGAAAGGTTCTTCCGACGGTCGCGAAGCCGCTTATGGCAAAGTCGTTGATATGCTTCTTGAACAACGCATGAAAGCAAAAGCCAACAAAGACTGGGCTACTTCCGACGAAATCCGTAATACATTGACTGCACTCGGATTTGAAGTGAAAGATACAAAAGATGGTTTCGAATGGAGATTAAACAAGTAATTCAAGTTCTCCCTAGCAAACTGTCTCATTAACCGCATATAAAACTGAGGGTCGATTCTTCGCTGAACCGACCCTCTTTCAAAGTTTGAAACACAAACATCAATACCTATTTAAATTCTCTCTTCATTTATTTTCAAGAATCATTTCCACCGGTTGTCCATGCTGACAGGTTACATCCAATATCGTATGGTCACCTTTATATTCAAACATTACATTCGCCGGTGTTTCCGACAAACTCCAGCGGCCTTTCAGCTCTATTATTTTATGAACAGGGCGGCTCGGTTCTTTTGTCGTATACGTCTTTCCCGCAATATTCAAGTTCGGGTCACAGACGCTGAGACGAATCGCTGTTTCTCCCTCTGCCGCATACATGACCATCGTTTCCGCAGGAATGGAAGCAACCACCAGCTTATCGTCAGCAGACCGGTAATCTTCAAAAGCAGCATATCCGGTTATACCCGTTTTCCTGTCATAGACAATATGCGCAGTCTGATCACGTTGCCATACTTCGTATGCAGGCGTTTTCTTCAGTTCATCCAAATCCGAAGCTGAAGGCTGAATCAGTACCATATATTCATAAGTAGCATTCTTCGGGGCGTTGCCATGTTCAATCCAGGCAGAAGAAAACGTTCCTTTAGTCTTTTCGCGGGTTTTCTCATGACGCGACTCCTGTTCGGCTATCTGTGAACGAAGGATTCCGTCAACTACATGATAATAATTATCATAGCCGTCGTGCAACCAATAGTTATCCTTACCTGTCTTCTGCTCTTTGCCGTTAAATTTCGTCTGGAAGAGAGTGGTCTCCGTAGGATAGTCAGCATTGCTGTTCGTGATGCCTGTTCCGAGGCAGATCATCCGGTTATCAAAACAGAAGACGGATTTACGGGCTACAAAGTCGGGAGTAAAGTTCTCATAATCACGTTCCGTCAGTTTCATTGCAAACATTCCGTTCATGCCGCCTAAAGAGCTGCTTCCGGAAAAGTTTTCCGTAGACCGTGCCATCGTCGTACCTTTCAGAGGACCTGTCCAAGAGTTCAAAAGGAAGATGAATGGTGGTCGTACCGGGCAGACGGTTCCAGTCCCATCCTTCCTGTACAAAACCACTTCCGGCACGGGAGACGGGATTTCCTTTTCCCATAATCTGTACCGATCCGTAGCTTTGATAACGTCCGTAACGATTATCTTTCGCATAGATTTCAGCACCCCATACATCTGTGGTATATCCTTTCAGTGTCGCCATCCAGTCTGCACGGCGGAAAATACCTGCCGATCCATAGTTATAAACAAAAAAAAACCGTGGGGAGCCTGTGCAGGCTGAATACCTTCTTTTCTGAAGAAATGTGCATTCCTTGTATTCCGATCACGTATCAGACGCAAATAATCGGCGGCCAGTCCATGATCGAATGTATTTCCCTGACCGGACAAGTCTCCTGACAATGCAATATTGGCAAATGCTTCTATATCATCGCTTCCCATCTTTCCGCCAAAAGGATGGCGACCGCTAATGCCTGTCCCCCATTCGTAAAGGTTACAATAATTGCGCATGGCGAGAAAGGCAGACTTGATATGTTGACGTGCCTCTTCCGTCAGTTCAAATCCGGTCCCGTTGGTGAGAGCGATAAATTGGCCGATGGTAGCCAGTACTCCGGTTGTATAGCCGGGATAGAAACCTCCGTGATGAAAGGTCGTTCCATCTACTTTGATACCGCCGAGAGTGCCCGGAGTATAATTCAGCGATGAAGACAACCAGCGCGACAAACCATTCAAAGCCTGTTCCTGTTCCCTTGCATCGGGGAACATCATGGCGGAGATAAACTTTGCCATCAAGAGCGTATGCCATGAATCCAGTAATTCATCCCGCTCCGGCGGACACGGTTGACGGGTCTCCTGTAAAGCAGCCCAGAAACGTAAAGTGGATAGATAGGCATCCCGGTGAGGATGTTTATAAATCGCGTCCCGCATGAGCCAGGCGGTAGTATATATTTTACGTACCTGATAGCCGTAATGATGGTTCGTCCCCATGCCGCTGCCAAAAGCGAATCCCTGATCCATTGCATAGTCGAATACGGTAAAATAGTTCTTCTTCGATGTCTCATTCTGATTGTAGAAGGCATCGTATGCAAAGCCGGCAAGCATCGTTTCGATATCATTCCATGACATCTCTCCTTTCTTCTTGTCTTGCTCGTCCGGTGCTACAACAGGAGTTCCGGTAAAGCCGGTCCCGGCTGCGGAGGGAGCAATGGCAGCTCTTTCAAAAGTTTTATAGGCAGCGTCGATCTGTCCTTGGGGAGCTTTCTTCACATCGAGAAATTCAGTCAGGCGTTGTTCGATTGTTTTCAAGTCCTTCTTTTGCCGAGTTGTCAGTTTAGAAAGCAAGGGGACATCATAAGACTGCTGTTCCCACTTCCATACAAGACACCAATGCCAGAGGTCACGATTGGAAAGACCGTTGTTAGCTGGCAGTTGTTGGTCCGGTGTCGTGCGCAGGTTCATCTTCTTTTCCGGAAAGGTCAGGCGATCCAGAAAGATGCGCCCTTTACGGTCGGGAGCAACCAGACGATAAGAAACAATATTTTTATCTTTCTTATCACCGTTCATGTAGGCGAAAGATATCCAGCAAGCCCGCCAGCCTGCCGCTTGCAGATGATACGTGAACCAATAAGAGACTTCACCCGCCTTATTTAGAAACTCAAAACGGATAGAGTCCTGTTGGGGTTTCTCGTTATATATCCACAGGGTAATACCAAATTGCTGTTCCTTTTTGGCATTCAGCGATAAAGGTTCTATCTGAACGTCCAGTGTCGAGGCAGGTTGGAAATCCCATTCCAGACTGCTTTCTCCCTCTTTATAGAAAAGAGAAGAAAGTTTCACTTCACCTTTCCCCGAAACTTTGAACGTCTCGGGAACCTTTTCTTCAAACCCTATGACCTGCGCATAAGAGGACAAAGAACAAAACAAGAACAGAAATATAAAACAAACAGCTTTCATGATCATTAATTGTTTAAAGGCAGTTCTTACCACACCCGGGTGTCAGGATGCACGACACCCGGGTGTCAGCATGTATGAGATCCGGGTGTCGGTATGTATGAGACCCGGGTGTCATACAAACCGTATTAGTATACGGTATCAGTAAGGTATACGGTCCGAAAGAATCTTTTTCCGTATACCACGGATCGTCGATTTCTTTCAGCATTGTTCCCATTTCACGATAAAGTTGCTCCACAACTTCCTTATTTTCATCCAAAGGCAGATTATTCAGCTGATAAGGGTCGTTTACGTCATCAAACAGCAGACTTTTCTTTAGCTGTTTCGTCTCCCGGTCGATATACAGAGCCAATGTATAGCGAGCCGTCTTAATGCCGCGCGAAGAGGGGAAATAAGATTGCACCAATCCATCCTTATCTTTCTCTCCATCCAGATTCTGAATATACAACGCACCTGCCGGACGAACAATTTCCGCCTTTTCATCGAAGAAAAGAGGTGCGAAGTTGCGTCCCTGCACCTCGGAAGGAATCGAATCCCCCAGACTGCACAAGCCGAGTACGGTAGGCATAATGTCGGGAGCAGAAAGCAACAAATCATCTACCCGAGGCTGAATCTTACCGGGGAAACGAACCAGGAACGGAATATTCATAGATTCGGAATAGGGAGAGTTCTTAGGGTCGTCCGTTCGCTGGCTACACATTGTTTCGCCATGGTCGGAAGCAAAGATGACTACTGTATTTTTATCCAATCCCAATTGTTTCAGTGCTTCCAAAATCTGTCCGAAAGCACGGTCTACTCCGGTCACAGAAGCAAAGTAGTAACGGACGGATTCCGCTTTTTTCATATTCAGATCTACGTTCGGGCGAATCAGCAGACTGTCCAGCGGTTGATCTTTGTAAAGATTGAAGTCCTGTTCTTCACAATCGTTCAGCGAACGGTATGGGCTATGCGGCGGGTTCATTCCCACCATGATGAAGAATGGTTTCTTCGTATCACGCACGTTTCCTTCATTCTTGAGATAAGAAACAACTTTGCCCGACTCATGGAGCGGTGACCATTCTTTCGGATCATGTCTCTTGCCGTCCGTATCCCAATAATGCGGGTTCTTATGTTCGTCAAACGTGCCGTACGAATACCAATAGTTGAAACCGTGGCGCTGCTCTTTCGGCGTATAAGCGTCCCACACCGGACGCTGTGTTTCTACATATTGTCCCGGATTCTCCGGATCATTCGGGGTCGGGAAGTCAGCGTGAAGTTTACCGAAATAAGCACAATCATAACCGGCCTTGCTGAATACGTCGCCTATGCACTCCGCATCGTCACGCAAAGAGCTGATAGGACGTGTAGAGTTACAGTTCAAAGGTACACCACTGCGATTCGGATACATACCGGTCAGCAACATTCCACGATGAGGGCTGCTCAGCGGACAGTTGCTTTGAGCGGAAGTCAGCACCATAGATTCACGTGCGAAAGTATCTATGTTAGGGTATGCACGGGGTCTCCCCGGAAGTTTACTTTATCTCTGAAAACCTTCCTGGTTCCAAAAAGCCCATTGCCTGATTGCGATACTGATCAGGAAATACATAGATGATGTTTGGATGTTCCGCTTGCTCTGCCACCTGCTTGGGGGATTTACAGCCTTGCGCTGCAAAGAGGGTCAAGCCTCCCATCAATAAGTTTACTGATTTGTTTATCATGATATAAAGAATAACAGTTAATGCACCAACCGGTTTCGGTACAGCAAATAATGTTTTCCGGTTCACCATTTAATTCGTCCGCCTATAGCCGGACGAAAGATTGCCTATAGCCAAACGAAACGTTGCCTTTAGGCGGACGCAAATTTGCCTATAGCCGGACGAATTAATTTATGCACCGGAAGAGACTAATATATGCACATATCCGGCTAAAGTACAAGCAAGGCAGTTCTTACTTCTTTTCCAGGTCTCTTTTGCGCATCAATCCTTCCAGGAAGTAATAGTCAGCGTAGTTCAAAGGCACATCTATTTCCTGGCCGTGAGGGATACTGCCTACAGAGTGCATCAGTATAAAGTTTCCATTCGTACCCACTTTCGCACGATAAGCCGGTGAGCCGAGGCTTTCCATAATCTTATCAGCAGTTTCCTTATAGTGATTGCCCGGCAGATAACCGTCGAGTTCGTACAGAGCAGAGGCCGTACAGGCGGCTGCCGAAGCGTCACGAGGTTCGTTCGGAATGTTCGAGCATCGTAATCCCAGTAAGGAACGAGGTCTTCCGGCAGGTTCTTATTGGTAAAGATGAAGTTATACACCTTCTGTGCCTGATCGAGATACTTCTTGTCTTTTGTATAGCGATAGCAAGTGGTATAACCGTATAATGCCCAAGCCTGTCCGCGAGCCCATGATGATTCGTCCGCATATCCTTGTGCTGTTTGTCTCTTTACGCACTTCTCCTGTTTCGGGATCGTAGTCTACCACATGATAGCAACTGTTGTCCGGGCGGAAATGGTGGGCCATCGTTGTATCCGCATGTTTCACTGCTATATTGTAAAAAGGTAGAGTCACCGGAAAAAGCCGTAGCTTCAAACAGCAATTCCAGATTCATCATATTATCGATAATCACCGGACATTTCCATCCGCGTGTTCCCTGCCAGCCTTTATCGGCATCCCATGACTGGATAACGCCTGCTCCCGGACGGAAACGGGTAGACAATGATTTTGCGGCTTCTACAATCACATCCTTATATTCTTTTTTATCTGCAAAACGGTAACCGTTAAGATAACTGCACCCGATCATAAAGCCGACATCGTGATGCCACTTCAGATATTTCACAGAATCGAGGGGCTTCTGTGTATTTTTCTGCCAAAGGCAACCACTTTTTATCCCCTGTCAGATTGTAAGTCAGCCACATGCTGCCCGGAAAGAAACCGGAGCACCAGTCATCAATAGGTATATAGGAGATACTACCATCTGCATTGATGGTTCTTGGATTCAGAATTTTTACCGGATTTCTCGATAATGTCTGTCTGAATTGTGTTTTGTGCTACTGCGTTTGTCGATGTTGTCCTGAATAAAATCGACTTCAACCTTTTTTTGTCCACCGCAACTCGTAAAGATCAGAAGCGAAAGTCCCAATGCGCTAAGAATTGTTTTCATAATACATGGATTATTTGTTAAGTTAATAATTATCTGGTGGCAAAAGTAGTACTTTCAAATAGAATAGACCGTCCCAAATAATCCAATTCAGGGACAAATTTGGTACATTTCTCCCTTGAAGGGCATATTTGCACAGATATTCCCCAAAAAGCCTGCTTAATTATTTAATGTAATTGAAAATGTAATTATAATAATCTGACTAATATATAATATATTCTGGTCATTTCAAAAAAAAAAGGCATTCTAACTCTTCTACATTTTTATTATATTTATTTGTAATTAACCGATTGATTGTTAATTATAATTATCATCATCACACCTACATAAAGTTATGCAAACTAAATAAGAAATTACTTATTTAGTTAGCTTTGCCATGTCTTTTCTCAGTCAAACTTCTTCGTTGATGAGAATCAGACATATATAGATATTTTGTACTTAAATCTACAACATATTATGAGCACAACATGCCAACATCAACAAGGTGAAGGATACCTAAAACTCCTAAAGATTTAGATACATATTATGCTTATAATAAGAAAGATAGGCAAACGTTGTAAGCAATAATATTTATTATTCGGATGCACTTTAACCATTTTATTATTTATATTTATGAAAAACCACCTAATAACAGTACTTGTCTGCTGTTTATTCTTCATCGGTTGTAAAGATGATAAAGCCAACTCTAATCAGTATGACCCATCTCAACCAGTAGTATTTACAGATTTTAGCCCTAAAGGGGAGGTATGCGAACCCGCCTTGTACATTGAAGGCAGCAATTTCGGGAATGATCCTACCAAAATTCACATTACGATTGGTGGAGAAAAAACCAAAACCATCGGAGCCGATGGAAAAAAGATTTATTGCATGGTTCCTTCCAAGGCTTTTGATGGAATAATCAATGTTCGTGTAGATGGTCCGGATGGCAAACCTATTGCAGAACATACATTTGAAGAGGAATTTAAGTACACTCCTGCAACGATCGTAGGTACCTTGCTACGTAAGGTAGACGAGGATAATAATTCTGCATTTCAAGAGGGTTCGTTCGATGAAGGAGCTTCTATTCCTTCCAATGACTGTATGGTGTTCGACCCCAAGTACAAGGATGGGGACAACCGGTTACTTTTTTTCTTCAAACCATTCTGACGGTCTCCATCTAATAGACCTGACAGAACGGACTGTAAAACGTCTCTTCCCAAGAACGGGATATAGCACAATGTATTCTTTCACATTCAGTGCTGACGGAGACACGTTGCTGTTTACCGATGATCACGGTCAGGACAACACCACCCGGGCAAATATCTATTATTCTCTCCGTCGTGAAAACTTTCGACGAATTCGTCCCTACAACTATGGCAGGACAGCATATAGCTTAGTGTATATGGATGACGGAACCATCTTTTATACCACCTGGTGGGAGGGAAAAGTCTACAAAATGATACGCAATGGAGCTATTCCCAATATCGACGAGAATGCGGAAGTTGCCTTTAGCCTGAGTCAGATATCGGCAGTGGGCGGTTCACATACGATATTATTCAGGCACCCGTCCAATAAATTCATGTATATGCTTTCCGACAATTTTGGCGCAGTGTTCAGAGCCGATTATGATCCGGTGGCAAAAACATTCGGTAATCCTAGCATCATTGCCGGAAACATGAACGATAAAAGTTTCAAGGAAGGAACGGGAGGAAGCGCCCGGTTTAACAAACCACAGTTCGGTGTATTCGTAAAAAACGAGAAATACGGCGAAGGAATTGGTCCTGACAACGACCAATATGACTTCTATTTTTGTGACAGAGAAAATCACTGCATCTGGAAACTGGATCCTCATGGGGTAGCGTCTCTTGCAGCCGGACGAAGTAACGAAAACGCCGACGGCAAAATATGGGGATACGTAGACGGCAATCCATTGCATGAGGCACGTTTCAATCAGCCAGCCGGTCTTGCTTACGACCCTGATACAGATATGTTCTATATTGGAGATATTGATAATAAAGGGATTCGTTATATGACAACGGAATAATACTATTTAAAACACAAGTAAATATGAGAAATGTAATCTTACTATTTTTATTGATAGTAGGCTGGACAACTACAGTCTGCGCTCAAAATGAACAAGAGACGATTGAGGTGACGGGAATCGTCACTGATCCAAAGAACGAACCTTTAATAGGCGTGAACGTTACAGCAAGAAATATGCCCGGCTTCGGTGCGATAACAGACATAAACGGACGTTACAAGATCAAGGTTCCCAATTACTCTTACTTGATTTTTTTCCTATGTGGGATTTACAAAGCAGGAAATCTTTATCAAAGACAAAAAATCATTAACGTCGTTATGGCAGAGACGAAAGAAACGGTCATCGACGAGGTTGTTGTCACAGGGACCGGTGCTCAGAAGAAGGTAACTGTGACAGGTGCCGTTACCACAGTCGACGTTTCCCAGCTACGTACTCCGACGGCAAGCATCACCAATGCTCTTGCAGGCAATGTAGCCGGTATACTCGCCCGCCAGACTTCCGGACAGCCGGGTAGCAATATTTCTGAGTTCTGGATACGCGGTATCTCCACTTTCGGTGCCGGAGGCAGTGCATTGGTGTTGGTCGATGGCTTCGAACGTGATATGAATGAAATCAATGTGGAAGATATCCAGGACTTCTCCGTGTTGAAAGATGCCTCCGCAACAGCCATTTACGGTTCACGCGGTGCAAATGGCGTTGTCTTGATCACGACCAAACGCGGCAAGGAAGGGAAGACCCGCGTCAATGCCAAAGTAGAAACCTCGTATAATACACGCACCAGAACTCCGGAATTTGTGGACGGTCCAACATATGCCCGCATGATGAACGAAGCCTTGGTTAGTCGTAGTCAGGCTCCGGCCTATAGCGAAAGCGACTTGGAACTGTTTGCAAACGGGCTGGATCAGGATCTTTTCCCGAATGTGGACTGGATGAACTTAATACTGAAAGACGGTGCCCCCACTTATCGCGCAACTGTAGACTTGACCGGAGGTGGTACGGTAGCCCGCTATTTCATTTCTGCCAGTTATGTAAATGAAGGCGGCATGTACGAGACGGATCGTGCAATGACGGACTATAACACCAATGCCAACTACCATCGCTGGAACTACCGCATGAATGTAGACATAGACCTGACAAAATCCACGCTGCTAAAAGTAGGCGTATCGGGTTCTTTGGACAAGCAGAACCTGCCGGGAAGCCAGTATCATGAAATATGGCACTCGCTAATGGGATACAGTCCCATCGCTTCTCCGGTACAGTATAGTGACGGGAAATGGGCAGCAGTCGGTAGTGAAGGACGAAGAAATCCGTGGGTACTGACCACCCAACAGGGATATCAGGAAACATGGAAGAATAAAATACAGACTACGGTTAATCTTGAACAAGATTTGAAATTTATCACAAAGGGATTAAAATTCTACGGACGTTTCGGATTCGATACATATACGGATAACGGTGACAACCGTTTCAAATGGCCGGAAAGTTGGTTAGCGGAACGGCAGCGTACCTCCGACGGAGAATTGCAATTCAGAAGAATAGAGACGCAGAAACTGATGGACGGAACGATGTATTCAAGTGGACAACGGAAGGAATACTTGGAGGCAGAGCTACACTATAACCGTACGTTTGGCGACCACATGCTAGGGGCCGTTTTTAAAGTATTCTCAGGATAAGACTACCAATACATCTCACAACGGCAATACAGATAGCTACGAGAAGATTGTGCAGAGTATTCAGAATCGTCATCAGGGGTTTGCAGGACGTTTCACATACGGATGGAAATACCGCTACTTCTTTGACTTTAATTTCGGTTACAACGGCTCCGAGAACTTCGCCTCAGGTCAGCAGTTTGGATTCTTTCCCGCCTATTCTGTAGCATGGAACATCGCTGAAGAGTCAATCATCAAGAAACATCTCAAATGGCTGAATATGTTTAAGCTGCGCTACTCATACGGTAAGGTAGGTAACGACAATGTGGGAACCCGCTTCCCATACGTAGAGAAATTCGGGACATGGGATGAAGACGGTTATTATTACGGTGATATCGGCACCAGTAATTATTATTATACCGGACTGACCTATTCGAGAATTGCGTCAAGCAGCATCACTTGGGAGGTAGCCAAGAAACATGACCTCGGACTTGACTTCTCTATGTTCAATGATAAGTTCAGTGGCAGCATTGACTACTTCCACGAACAACGCAACGGTATTTATATGGTACGTAGTTACCTTCCTCAGATCATCGGTCTGAATCACATCACAACGAAACCTTATGCCAACGTGGGATCTGTCTTGTCCGAAGGTTTTGACGGTAATATCGCTTATAAACAGAGGATAGGTGAGGTAGACCTTACGGTACGTGCCAACATGACCTATAGTAAGAATGAAATCAAGGAGTATGACGAAGAGAACAGCCGCTATCCGTATAAGATGAAATACGGATTCCGTGAGACCAGGCACGCGGCCTGATAGCCGAAGGATTGTTTAAGGATTATGAAGAAATCCGCAACAGACCCTCACAGGGTTCAGGCATCATGCCGGGAGACATCAAATACAAGGACGTAAACGGTGACGGAGTCATTAACGGAGATGACGAAGTGCCCATCGGTGCGACCACCCGCCCTAACCTGATTTACGGGTTCGGTGTATCTGCACAATGGAAAGGATTTGATATCAACGTTCACTTCCAAGGAGCCGGCAAGTCATCCTTCTTCATAGACGGATTCACCGTATATCCATTCCAAGAGAAGTCATGGGGCAATATTCTGACGGATGTAGTGGGTAACTACTGGTCGCTGGGAATCAACGAAGACCCGAATGCCAAATACCCGCGTCTGAGTTATGGAGGTAATAGCAACAACTATCGTGCTTCTACTTACTGGCTGCGAAACGGTTCGTACATCCGTTTAAAGAATGTGGAATTAGGTTACAGCATCCCCAAACGGTTTGTCAATAAACTCCATTTGGACCGTGTACGCCTCTACCTGATGGGAACGAATCTGCTGACCTTCTCCGACTTTAAGCTTTGGGATCCGGAACTGGGTAGTTCCAATGGACAACAATATCCGTTATCCAGAACAGTGACCATCGGACTGACGGTAGGAATCTAAAACAATCATTAAAAGAAAAGTTATGAATAAAAATAAATACATTTTATTGGGAGCAGTGGTACTCGGCTTGGGACTCACTTCCTGTTCCGATTTCCTAAATGTAGACCGCTATTTCAGAGACCAACAATCTACAGAACGCATTTTCTCGGACAAAGACTATACACTTCAATGGCTGTCATTCTGCTACAGTCGCCTGCAGGGAGATAATCTGGAGGTGGGACACAGTGACGTATGCCCTTTCAATTTCTCAGACGACCAAGTATTCAACGAACGAGGAGACCGTTTTGCCAAATTCAAGCGCGGCGAATATTTAAACTCCACTGGTGGCCAAAATGCTTGGAAATGGTCGTATGACGGAATCTATCAAGCCTCCATTCTACTGAATGAATTGTATGAGAATGAAGATCTCACTCCGGAGGAAGTGACGGACATAAGAGGACAGGCCCGTTTTCTGCGTGCCTATTTCTACTGGTTACTGCTGAGAAAATTCGGTCCGATACCTATCCTACCACCGGAAGGAGCCGACTATACAAAATCGTATGACGAGCTGGCCTACCCACGTAAAACCTATGATGAGTGCGTGGCATTCATCACTTCGGAACTGGAAATTGCAGCTACCGAACTGTTCGAAAAACGCGATAACTTGAACATTGCCCGCCCGACTAAAGGAGCCGCGCTGGCTGTACGTGCCAAAGTTTTCCTTTATGCTGCCAGTCCGCTGGTAAACGGGAATACGGAAATGGCAGACTTCATCAACAAGGACGGCCAACAGTTGATTCCACAAGAATACAATGAAGAGAAGTGGGCAAAAGCCGCTGCTGCCGCCAGAGACATGATCGAGTACTCGGAAACGAGCGGACTCTACAAACTTTATACTTTTGAAAGGCGCCCGGTTAGTACAGACGAGGCTTATCCAACCACTATTGAACCGCCATATCATGAGGAATACAGTAACAAGCCTTTTCCGGAAGGATGGTCCAATATAGATCCATTTGAATCATATCGGTCTCTTTTTTTAATGGAGATATCTATGCAGCCGAAAATCCGGAACTTATTTTTACCCGAGGAACCAATGGTGACAGCAATGACTTAAAAACAGACAACACGATGGTAGATTTCGTAAAGCATCAACTGCCCGGAACTTTTGGAGGATATAACGTACACGGAATGACCCTGAAGCAGAGTGAAGCATACGCTATGGCAGATGGTACATCATTTGACAAAGAATGCTACACATTATGGAAAGGGAAGTTCACAAACGATGAAAACAAAGATGAACACAAGTACGACAATGTAAAAAATGGCGTATGGTGGGGATATACCAACCGTGAGCCTCGCTTCTATGCTTCCGTAGCTTTCAACGGAGCACAATGGAACGCACTGAGCATTAAGGAAGAAGGAGGAAAAGACTCACGAAACAAACAAATCTGGTATTATCGCGGAGCAACCGACGGTCGTATCAATGGATCTGATAACTGGTGCATTACGGGCATCGGCATCATGAAATATGTAAATCCGAACGATTGCGCCAAATGGGGAGGCTCTATCTACCAAAAAGTGGAACCTACACTTCGTTATGCCGACATATTACTGATGTATGCAGAAGCACTGAATAATATTTCCGAAGGGACACACTACCAGGTGGCCTCATGGGACGGAAGCCAGACTTACGATATCTTCCGTGACAAAGAACAGATGCGCCGTGGAGTTAAGCCTGTCCGTATGCGTGCCGGAGTCCCCGACTATAGCGATGAAGTATATGAAAACCCGAAAAAATTCTTTGAAAAAATAGTTCATGAACGGCAGATCGAATTCTTTGCAGAAACCCAACGCTACTATGACCTGCGTCGTTGGAAAATTGTCGAAGAACATGAAGGAGAACAAATCTACGGTTGCAATACACTGATGAACGAAGAATACAAGGACATGTTTTATCTGCCAGTCAGAGTGGCCGAACTACAGACTTCTTTCTCACGCAAACAGTACTTCTGGCCTATCAGCTTCGATGAGCTGAAACGCAACAATAATCTCTCACAAGCTCCCGGATGGCAGAATTATGATTAGTGTTAACATTATAAACCAAAAGATCAATATGAGAAAATTATATATTTTAGGAATGATACTGGGGATGTATGCAACATTCAGTGCATGCAATGACGAGTGGAAAGATGAACTTTACACACAGATGCTTTCTTTCAAGGCACCTTTAGGTGACAACGGCTTGAGTGAAATTTATGTACGCTATCAGCCGGATGGAACAGGAATATACCAGTTGCCGGTCATTGTCAGCGGCTCGAAAAGCAACAGTCGGAATATCGATGCAAAAATAGCCGTGGATGAGGATACGCTCCGAATACTTAACCAGGAAAAATTCCCTGTAGGTCGTCAGGACCTCTGGTATGTCCCCCTTGCAGAACAGCATTATTCTTTTGAATCAAACATTTGCCATATTCCTGCGGGAGAGAATATACAGCTCTACCCCATCCATTTCAACTTTAACGGGTTGGAACTGGATGAGAAATACGTACTTCCGCTGACTATTGAAGAAGACCCTTCTTATGTTCAAAACAAATATAAGGGACGTTATAAAGCGCTGCTGGGAGTCAATCTGTTCAATGACTACTCCGGAACGTATAACACCACGCTGATGAACATCTACATCGAAGGAACGACAACCGATCCCGCTAAGGTAGATACGCGCTTAGCCCGCGTAGTGGACGAGAATACCATTTTCTTCTATGCCGGTTCAACGTGGGTGGAAGATGAGAACCGCTCCAGGTATAAAGTATTCGTCGAGTTTGAAGAAGGAACGGAGGACGAGGAAGGTACTATTAAAGGAAAGTTGAGATTGTACGGTGACGAAGGCGAACCGGGAATCAATATCCGACCATTGGGAGAATGCAAATATGAAAAACGAATCATTCAGCACGAAACCATCAAATATATGGAACGCCACCTTACCACACTGGAACTGAGTTATAAGTACACGGATGTCACTTCCAATCCGGATTATCCGATAACTTACGAAGTAAAAGGTTCTATGACAATGGAACGCCAGATCAACCCGTTGATACCGGATGAGGATCAAGCTATTGAATGGTAAGAGAAAATTAAAAAAGGAGGAGACAAGCACTTGATTAAACATAGAAGCTTATCTCCTCTTTCTTTTATCAGGATACTCCATATAGCATTTTTATTAGATGATACGAATGCAAACACCATACCAGTCATAAGGTATTCGAGATTGATGAAGAATAATACCCCCTAAAAACGTAAGTATCCGACAGCCATATATGGGAATATATTTATTACATTTGCGGAAGAATCTTGAATTTTAAATTATAGGCTAATTCGGCTCTCATAACTTATCATTCAACGTTTCAAATTAGTAATTCAAAATTAATCATTATGACCCCACAAGAGTTTTTTAAAAAGGACCTGTTCGCCGAAAATGCAGGCGTAGTATTGCTTGAAGTACGCGAAGGATACAGCAAAGCCAGACTGGAAATAAAACCCGAACATCTTAATGCCGGAGCGCGGACACAAGGAGGAGCGATTTTCACGCTGGCAGATCTGGCACTCGCCGCAGCTGCTAATTCGCACGGAACACTCGCTTTCTCTCTTTCATCCTCAATCACTTTTCTGCGTGCCAGCGGTCCGGGCGACACCCTCTATGCCGAGGCACGCGAACGGTATATCGGCCGAAGCACCGGCTGCTATCAAGTAGATATTACTAACCAGAACGGGAGACTTGATCGCTACATTCGAATCAAGTGTTTTCCGGAAAGATCAGAAAAGTACCTTTTTACTCTGTAGACAGACTATTTAACTATAGAAGTCAATGGATGACGATGACCTCTGACATCATTTAAGAAAGCTTTGGCTGAACCGAAATTCAAGAACATATCTAAACGGACAGGAAGGTGGTTCTTATCATCTGTTACGAAGAAAGTAATCACTTCCTTTTCTTTCCCTTTTTTATCGTATTCAACTAATGAGAAGATCAGGCAGCGATAGGTAACCCCATTTTCCGCTTTCACATTCTCTTTTTCCCCGATAAATCAGTGTCTGTTCTTCCACTTTACGTCCGGTAGCCATCGGGAATTTGATTTTATCGCCTACCTTATAATCAGCAGGATCATAAGAACGCGCTTGGGCAAGGATAGTCAGCATATCGTAGATGCAGCGACTGTCGCTTTCTTCCGACTCCTGAACTTCTCCGTCACGGAACGTACGTTTTTGTTTGGCAAAGCAAAGGCCGTCTTTATAAGAGAACCAAGCCTCATCTACCGTATAGCGTTTTCCTTCCTCGGCACCTTTACGGAAATAACGAGGTTCCAGTTTTTCACCCATGACGCAAGTCAGTGTATCGCGCATCTTGAAAAAGAAGTCGGCACGCTTGCTACCTAAGGCAAGCAGATTGATACGGTAAGCCGGTTCCGAATGATAGGTAGTTGCATTAGTCGTCAGACTGGCTATACCCGCTTTCACCCAAACGAATTTCCAGTTGAAGTACAAGTCATACATTACATGCTCTCCGGATTGAAAAGCATCGTTTTTAGCTTCACACTGAGCATTGGCAGGAAGCGCAAAACTTCCCATCAACAATGCAAGAATTCCAACAATTAGATGACGTCGCAAATTAGCGACGGTTACGGTTTTGGTTATTTCTATCTCTTTCTCTTTTCTTTCTTTTTTTTCTTGTCTTCATCTGGTTTTTGTTTTTTTAGTTCATCCAGTTTCTGGTTTGTCTACAGGAGTTGCGTGTATATCCCAATTTTGGTCAACATCCCATAACGCTTTATATTCAACAACCTTGGGGAAATAGTAAACTTCTTCCGGTTGTATTCCTTTTGCATAGTCTCCCGTGTCCCATTCTCCGTTTCCATTTCTATCATTAATCAGTCTGGCGGCATATTTCCCCGGATTCAGGTAATAGAAATCTGCCCTTCCATCCTCCACCAGTCTTCGTCGAACCACTTTATCTTGGGTATCCAGTAATTCTACAAATGCCTGAGGATCTGCTCCTGTAACAATAAAATGAAGAGTAAAATATTCATCCTCGCTACGTACCTTAAATGATTGTTTTATCTTATCGGTAAACAAACCATAAATGCCATGAAACGCAGTTGAGTCCACCGAGAACTCATATTCCATTGTAGGCTCCCAATCATTTTCCGGATACAGATTAAACCGCCTCAGATTCAATGAGTCTTGTTCGAATTCGAAAGGAATATCTTTCCAAAATCGTATCCACCTTCTGCCGCAGATGAATTGCCGCAGTATCAAAACTTGCAATCGGCTCCTCAAAGTTTAAAGAAACATAGCCATACACGTCCATTGATGAAGGTGCATTCACATTCACCGGTAAGAATTTAGTCGGTATCGGCTCATCTTCTTCACCCTCTTTCTTTTTTCTTCTTCTTTTTCTTCTTCTCGGGCTCTTCTTTGGTCAGAGTCTTTTGTTTGGATACCAATTTCAATGTATCTGTACGCGGAATTAACTGGTTCAGCGTATCCGTATAAAGATAGGTAAGGCTAAGAGCCAGAGTATCCTGTTTATAGAGCAAAGAGTCCTTTACCCAATAATGAATCGTATCGTTCCGCTGGTTCTTTTCTATCACAAAAGCCTCCTTTTCATCGAAGTTCAACCCTTTCAGTACAGGCAGGGGTATCTGCTTTGCCAGCAAAATAAAAGGTGAATTTCTGGGGAACCAGTCTTTCCGACTTGATAAGATATTGCGAATAGTTGAGCTCTTTAAAAGCACGGAGAATGACATCATCCGGCAAATAATGCATATATTTCTTCTCAACAATCGTGTCGTAAGTCAATGAATCCACCCAAGCCGTATCCATACGAAGTCTTTCTTCCATACGGGGGATGATCAGTGAATCATTAAAAGCAATGACCTCACTCTTCTGAGTGAAAGCAAAGTTCTGATCTGAATCCATCAAGCCAAAGATACGATACTTGCCGGGAGCTACCCCACGAATAGAGAAACGCCCACGGCTGTCGGTACGTGCCACACGGTCGAAAGGAAGTTTAGTAAAGGCGGAGTCATTCAGATTTGCATGCAGTCCGACCAGTATACCTTTAATAGGCTCCAGGTTAGAGGCGTCAAGCACCGTTCCCGATACTTCCATTGTATCGATCTGCGCACCGGTAGAAAAAGTAAATGCAAAATTACCCAGAGGATTGCCTTCGTTATTATCGACGATGGCATCCGAGAAATCTATAGTATAGGTAGTATTAGGCTTTTTAGTGAGTCAAGCAGATTCACTTGTATTTTCTTTCCGGAAGCCTTTATCTCCGGTTGTTGAATCTGAGGAGGAGAAACAACCACTTTCTCGGTTGCTTTCTCTAGCTTAATAAACTCATCGAACTGAAGAGAAACTTTAGTCCTCTTATTATTAATCGCACCTGCAGCAGGGGTACTGCCGACAAAACGCGGAGGATCGTAATCCTTAGGCCCGCCTTCCGGCCGTCCAATGCTGGCACAGGAGTACAATATAGCCACCAGTGCAATCACCGGAAGAGCTTTGCGCACGATATGTTTTATCTTTTGATTCTCAAATTGTAACATGTTGCAAAAAATAAACGTTCTTCACCAATAAACACTACACTTTCTAGCTAATTTATTAAAAACTAGCCTTAATTGAATGATTTTTTGACCTTATCTTGTTAATAAATCCCTATCTTTGACTCCCGAAATTCAAACCTAATACAAAAAACCCATGAAGAAACAACTACTCTCTTGCTGTTTGGCTGCATTAGGACTAACAGCAGCCATTCAAGCGCAAAGCTTCAACGAGTGGAAAGATCCGGAAGTGAATTCCGCAAACCGCTCCGCAATGCACACTAATTACTTTGCTTTCGCATCGGCTGATGAAGCTAAAGCGGGCAGCAAAGAAGACTCTCAGAATTTTATGACTCTGAACGGTCTCTGGAAATTTAACTGGGTAAGAAATGCAGACGCACGCCCGACAAACTTTTATCAGACAAGTTTTAACGACAAAGGCTGGGACAATATTAAAGTACCCGCCGTTTGGGAATTGAATGGTTATGGCGATCCGATTTACGTAAATGTCGGCTATGCCTGGAGAAACCAATTTCAGAACAATCCTCCCCTTGTCCCCACAGAAAACAATCACGTAGGCTCTTACCGAAAAGAAATCGTTCTTCCTGCTGACTGGAAAGGAAAAGAGATCTTTGCACACTTCGGCTCGGTAACTTCCAACATGTACCTTTGGGTGAACGGACGTTACGTAGGATATAGCGAGGACAGCAAACTGGAAGCCGAGTTCAACCTGACCAACTACCTGAAACCGGGTAAAAACGTGATTGCTTTCCAGGTATTCCGCTGGTGCGACGGCAGTTATCTGGAAGATCAGGACTTCTTCCGCTACTCTGGCGTAGGACGTGACTGCTATCTTTACGCACGCGACAAGAAATACATTCAGGATATCCGCGTCACTCCCGATTTGGACAGCCAGTATAAAGACGGTACACTGAACATAGCTATCGACATGAGAGGCAGCGGCACTGTAGCTCTTGACCTGACAGACGCACAAGGAAAAAGTGTAGCCACAGCCGATCTGAAAGGTTCCGGCAAATTGAACACGACTATCAACGTAGCCAATCCTGCCAAATGGACTGCTGAAACGCCCAACCTCTACACATTGACCGCTACTCTGAAAAATGGAAGTACCGTTACTGAAGTGATCCCTGTCAAGGTAGGTTTCCGCAAGATCGAACTGACAGGCGGACAAATACTCGTCAACGGCCAACCAGTACTCTTTAAAGGAGCAGACCGTCATGAAATGGACCCGGACGGTGGTTATGTCGTTTCCCTCGAACGTATGATACAAGATATCAAGGTTATGAAACAGCTTAATATCAATGCAGTACGTACCTGCCATTATCCAGACGACAACCGCTGGTATGACCTTTGCGACCAATATGGTTTATACGTAGTAGCCGAAGCCAATGTCGAATCTCACGGAATGGGATATGGAGACAAGAGCCTTGCCAAAAACCCCATTTACGCCAAAGCACATATGGAACGCAACCGGCGCAACGTCCAGCGCGGATACAACCACCCGTCCATCATTTTCTGGTCATTAGGCAACGAGGCCGGCATGGGTCCAAACTTCGAAGCTTGTTATACCTGGATCAAGAACGAAGACAAATCACGTGCCGTGCAATACGAACAAGCGGGAACCAGCGAATTCACCGACATTTTCTGCCCGATGTATTATGATTACAATAACTGTATCAAATATTGTGAAGGCAACATTGACAAACCGCTTATCCAATGCGAATATGCGCACGCGATGGGCAACTCTCAAGGGGGATTCAAGGAGTACTGGGACATCACCCGCAAGTACCCGAAATATCAAGGTGGCTTTATCTGGGACTTTGTCGACCAGTCCTGCCATTGGAAAAATAAAGACGGTGTAGCCATCTACGGCTATGGAGGCGACTTTAACAAATATGACGCTTCGGACAATAACTTCAATGACAACGGCTTGATCAGCCCCGACCGCGTACCAAACCCGCATGCTTACGAAGTAGGATATTTCTATCAGAATATCTGGACTACTCCGGCCGATCTTTCCAAAGGTGAGATCAATATCTATAACGAGAACTTCTTCCGTGACTTGTCTGCATTCTATCTGGAATGGCAGTTACTGGCTAACGGGGAAATCGTACAAAACGGCATCGTATCAGACCTGAATGTAGCCCCGCAACAGACTGCAAAACTTCAACTCCCATTCGACATAAAGAACATCTGTTCTTGCAAGGAGTTGCTTCTGAACGTCAGCTACAAGCTAAAAAAGCTGCCGAGACATTGCTTCCTGCGGGAGAAACCATCGCTTATGACCAAATGAGTATCCGTGACTACAAGGCACCGGAGCTAAAACTGGAAAACAAGCAGTCCTCCAATATCGCAGTCGTAGTTCCCTCTTTCCACGATAACGACCGCAACTATCTGATTGTTTCCGGCGAAGACTTCACACTCGAATTCAACAAGCACAACGGTTACCTCTGCCGCTACGACGTCAGCGGAACGCAACTGATGGAAGACGGAAGTGCACTGACTCCCAACTTCTGGCGTGCTCCGACCGACAACGACTTTGGAGCAGGATTACAACACAGATATGCCGCATGGAAGAATCCGGAACTAAAACTGACTTCATTGAAGCATGATATAGAAAACGAACAAGCAGTGGTTCGCGCAGAATACGACATGAAATCTATCGGTGGAAAGCTGTTCCTGACGTATGCCATCAATAATAAGGGAGCAGTAAAAGTGACTCAAAAGATGGAAGCAGACAAGAGCAAGAAGGTTTCCGATATGTTCCGTTTCGGAATGCAGCTGCGTATGCCTGTCACCTTCAATGAGATTGAATATTACGGACGCGGACCGGGTGAAAACTATTCTGACCGTAACCACGCCGCAAGGATCGGCAAGTACCGCCAGACCGTAGAAGAACAATTCTATCCATACATCCGCCCGCAGGAAACCGGAACCAAAACGGATATCCGTTGGTGGAGACTGCTTAATATCGGCGGCAACGGACTGCAGTTTGTAGCCGATGCACCGTTCTCCGCTTCCGCACTGAATTATACCATCGAATCATTGGATGACGGTGACGGCAAAGACCAGCGTCACTCACCGGAAGTAGAAAAAGCAAACTTCACAAACTTCTGTATTGATAAGGCACAAACGGGACTCGCCTGCGTAAACAGCTGGGGTGCTATCGCTTTGGAAAAATACCGTCTTCCATATCAGGATTATGAGTTCAGTTTCATAATGAATCCTGTATATCATAAACTGAAGTAAAAAACATAGTTAAAAAACACGGTATCAGAGTACAAGAATACCGAATTTAAAGTACTTTTGCAGCCGGAAACTTATTTCATGGAATAAGTTTCCGGCTTTTCTTCCTTAGATCATCTATCCATACAATGAATGTACACAGCGACGAACGCACAATTTTAAAAAACAGATAAATATAAAGTATGAAAAGTAGAATTGTTTTTTTTGCATTTTGCTTAGCCCTCTTGTCTAGTTGCGGCAATAAGGGCAATGACACAGGGAAAGTCCCAGAATATGCAGTACAAGAATTACAGAAGACAACTGCAGATCTAATGAAAGCTTATCCGGCTACTATCAAAGGTAGACAAGACGTAGAAATCCGCCCGCAGGTATCAGGATTCATCCACAAAGTTATGTGTAGATGAAGGAGCAACCGTTCGCAAAGGACAGCTCTTATTCATCATAGACCCTACTCAGTATGAAGCAGCAGTACGCACAGCAAAAGCTTCAGTTGCAACAGCAGAAGCAGCCGTGAATACACAACAAATGACTGTTGACAATAAGATCGAACTGAACAAGAAACAGATTATCAGCGATTATGACTTGTCAATGGCGAAGAACTCACTGGCACAGGCTCAGGCACAACTCGCCCAGGCTAAAAGCACAGCTGACCACAGCACAACAAAATTACTCTTTCACACAAGTAAAGAGTCCTTCAGACGGCGTTATCAACGACATTCCTTATCGTTTGGGAGCACTCGTAAGCCCCTCTATGGCTACGCCAATGACTACAGTATCTGAAATAGACGAAGTATATGTATACTTCTCTACAACTGAAAAAGAACTGCTGGCTATGACCAAAACCGGAGGAACCATCAAAGAAGAAATCAGTAAAATACCAGCCATCAAACTACAATTGATTGACGGCACAACATATGATGCAGAAGGAAAGGTAGATGCTATCACAGGAGTGATCGACCAGTCAACCGGTTCTGTTAGCATGCGTGCTATCTTCCCTAACAAGGAGCATATGCTTCGTAGTGGTGGAACTGCCAACGTTCTGATCCCTTATAATATGGAGAACGTTATCAGCATCCCACAATCGGCTACTGTAGAAATCCAGGACAAAAAGTTCGTTTACGTTCTGCAGCCGGACAACACGGTGAAATATACCGAGATCGGTATATTCAACCTGGACAACGGAAAAGAATATCTGGTAACTTCCGGACTGAACCCCGGCGATAAAATCGTAGTCGAAGGTGTACAGAGCCTGAAGGACGGCCAAAAAATACAACCAATCACGCCGGCTCAAAAAGAAGCGAACTATCAACAGCATTTGAAAGACCAGCACGACGGAAATTTAGCTACAGCTTTCAACTAATAATTTAGATAATCGTATGAAATTAGATAAATTCATTAACCGTCCGGTACTATCAACAGTTATTTCTATTTTGATAGTCATTCTGGGTGCTATCGGATTGGCAACATTGCCTATCACCCAGTATCCGGACATTGCTCCCCCTACCGTGTCGGTAAGAGCCACATATACGGGTGCCAGTGCATCAACCGTATTGAACTCTGTAATTGCCCCTCTGGAAGAGCAGATCAACGGTGTAGAAAACATGATGTACATGACTTCCAACGCATCCAATACCGGTTCCGGTGATATCTCGATCTACTTCAAACAAGGAACTGATCCGGATATGGCTGCCGTTAACGTACAGAACCGTGTTTCCATGGCACAAGGTTTGCTACCTGCCGAAGTTACCAGAATTGGTGTGACTACTCAGAAACGTCAGACATCCATGCTGGTAGTATTTCTCTCTTTACGATGAAACCGATACATATACAGATGCTTTCATCGAGAACTATGCAAAAATCAACCTGATTCCTCAGGTTCAACGTGTACAGGGTCGTAGGTGATGCCATGTGATGGGTCAGGACTACTCCATGCGTATCTGGCTGAGACCGGACGTAATGGCTCAGTATAAACTGATCCCCAACGACGTATCTACCGCTTTGGCTGAACAGAATATAGAAGCGGCTCCGGGACAATTCGGTGAACGTAGTAACCAGACTTTCCAATATACCATTCGTTACAAAGGACGTCTGCAACAGCCGGAAGAGTTTGAGAACATTGTCATCAAGTCTCTGCCTAACGGTGAGGTACTTCGACTGAATGATATTGCGGAGATTCAGCTGGACCGTCTGGGATATAACTTTACCAACCGTGTAAACGGACACAAAGCTGTAACCTGTATCGTTTATCAGATGGCTGGTACAAATGCTACGCAAACCATCACTGATATCCAGAAATTATTGGATGAAGCATCCACAACACTGCCTTCGGGATTGAAGATTAACGTTTCCATGAACGCCAACGACTTCTTGTTCGCTTCTATCCACGAGGTGTTGAAGACATTGATCGAGGCATTTATCCTGGTATTTATCGTAGTATATATCTTCTTGCAGGATTTGCGTTCTACCTTGATTCCGACCATTGCTATTCCGGTAGCCCTTATCGGTACATTCTTCGTACTGTCACTGATCGGATTCAGTTTGAACTTGCTGACCCTGTGTGCCCTTGTGCTTGCCATTGCGATTGTGGTCGATGATGCGATTGTGGTTGTTGAGGGTGTACATGCCAAGCTCGATCAGGGATATACATCCGCCCGTCTGGCATCTATCGATGCGATGAACGAATTGGGGGGAGCCATCGTATCTATCACGCTGGTCATGATGTCCGTGTTTATTCCGGTAAGTTTCATGGGTGGTACAGCAGGAACGTTCTATCGTCAGTTCGGTTTGACAATGGCTATCGCTATCGGTCTGTCCGCATTGAACGCATTGACTTTGAGTCCGGCTTTGTGTGCTGTTCTTCTGAAACCGCATACTGATCATGGAGATAAGAAACAAACACTTGTTTCTCGCTTCCACACTTCTTTCAATGCCGCTTATGACTCTATATTAAAGAGGTATAAGAAACGCGTACTCTTCTTTATCCAGAAAAAGTGGTTGTCAATGGGACTGGTGGTTCTCTCTATCGTATTGCTGATCTTCTTTATGAACACTACTCCGACAGGTATGGTCCCTAATGAAGATACCGGTACGCTGATGGGAGCTGTAACACTACCTCCGGGTACATCCCAAGACGGTTCTGAAAAAATCCTGGCACGTGTAGACAGTCTGATTGCTGCGGACCCTGCCGTAGCTTCACGTACATTGATCTCCGGTTTCAGTTTCATTGGTGGTCAGGGACCGTCTTACGGTTCTTTCATTATCAAACTGAAAGACTGGGATGAACGCTCCATGATTCAGAACTCAGACGTTATCGTCGGTTCTTTATACATGCGTGCGCAGAAGATTATCAAGGAAGCACAGGTATTGTTCTTCGCTCCTCCTATGATCCCCGGTTACTCGGCATCTACGGATATCGAGGTGAACATGCAGGACAAGACAGGTGGTGACCTGAACAAATTCTTTGATGTAGCCAACAACTACACCGCAGCATTGGAGGCACGTCCGGAAATTAACTCTGCAAAAACGACCTTCAACCCGAACTTCCCGCAATATATGATTGATATTGATGCGGCAGCTTGTAAGAAAGTAGGTATCAGCCCAAGCGATATTCTTAGCACGATGCAGGGATATTACGGAGGTTTGTACGCATCCAACTTCAACCGTTTCGGTAAGATGTACCGTGTAATGATTCAGTCGGATCCGTTATCACGCAAGAATCTGGAATCATTGAATAATGTCAAGGTTCGTAACAACCAAGGCGAAATGGCTCCGATTTCCCAGTTCATCTCTGTAGAGAAGGTATACGGACCTGATATTATCAGCCGTTTCAACTTGTATACTTCCATGAAGGTGATGGTAGCTCCGGCTTCCGGTTATACTTCCGGTCAGGCACTGGCTGCACTGGCAGAAGTGGCCAAAGAAAACCTTCCGGCAGGTTACACCTATGAACTAGGAGGTATGGCTCGTGAGGAAGCACAAAGTAGCGGCAGTACGACTGGTTTGATCTTTATCCTTTGTTTCGTGTTCGTTTATTTGCTGTTGAGTGCTCAGTACGAAAGTTATATTCTTCCGCTGGCCGTATTGTTATCCATTCCGTTCGGTTTGCTAGGCAGCTTCCTGTTCGTCAACGGAATGAGCGCGATCGGTAGTATATCGGCCTTGAAAATGATACTCGGTACCATGTCCAACAATATCTATATGCAGATTGCGTTGATCATGTTGATGGGTCTGTTGGCAAAGAACGCGATCCTGATTGTAGAGTTTGCCCTCGACCGTCGTAAGATGGGTATGAGTATCACTTGGGCAGCCGTATTGGGTGCCGGTGCCCGTCTCCGCCCGATTTTGATGACATCATTGGCTATGGTAGTCGGTTTGCTTCCGTTGATGTTCGCATTCGGTGTAGGTGCCCACGGTAACCGTACACTGGGTACAGCTTCTATTGGTGGTATGTTGATCGGTATGATCTGCCAGATCTTCATCGTTCCTGCTTTGTTCGTTATCTTCCAGTACCTGCAAGAGAAGGTTAAACCGATGGAATGGGAAGACATCGACAATACGGATGCCGTAACTGAGATTGAACAATACGCTAAATAATGAAATTCGATATGAAGAAACAGATTCTATATATGGTGTGTGTGCAACTGCTCTACTGAGCAGCTGCCACATCTATAAGTCGTATGACAGACCCGAAGATATTACCGCTTCCGGCCTGTATCGTGATCCGGCAGCGGACAATGATACATTAGCTTCGGATACCACCAACTTCGGTAACCTGCCGTGGAGAGAAGTCTTCACCGACCCACAGCTCCAGTCTCTCATCGAACAGGGACTGAAACAAAACACTGACCTCCTTTCCGCTGCATTGAACGTCAAAGCGGCAGAAGCGTCTCTGATGTCAGCCCGACTGGCTTATGCACCGTCCATCGGTTTGTCTCCACAGGGAACAATCAGCAGTTTTGACAAGAACGCAGCAACTAAAACGTACTCATTGCCGGTTACTGCCAGTTGGCAAGTAGACCTGTTCGGGCAACTGCTGAACTCCAAACGAAATGCACAAGTCACCCTGAAACAGACAAAGGCTTATCGCCAGGCTGTACAGACACAAGTTATTGCCAACATTGCCAACATGTATTATACCTTGCTTATGCTCGACCGCCAGCTGGAGATCACTCAGGCTACGGCTGAGGTACTGAAGCGTAATGCTGAAACCGTACAGGCACTTTCGGAAAGATCGACCTACACATCTGCCGCTTTAGCACAAAGCAAAGCTGCCTATGCACAAGTAGTGGCTTCCATCCCCGACATCGAGCAGAGCATCCGCGAAACGGAAAATGCCCTGTCTACCTTCTTGGGAGAAGCTCCGCACGCGATCAAACGTGGTGTACTGGAAGCACAGGCACTTCCTGAGGAACTTTCCGCAGGGATTCCTTTGCAGTTGTTATCTAACCGTCCGGACGTAAAAGCAGCCGAAATGTCCTTGGCAAGCTGCTATTATAATACGAACTCTGCCCGTGCCGCTTTCTATCCGCAGATCACTCTCAGCGGTTCTGCCGGATGGACAAACAGTGCAGGTTCCGCCATTATCAATCCGGGTAAGTTACTGGCTTCCGCTATCGGTTCACTGACTCAGCCATTGTTCTACCGTGGTACGAATATTGCCCGCCTGAAAGCAGCGAAAGCACAGGAAGAACAAGCTAAATTATCTTTCCAGCAAACGTTGTACAATGCCGGAAGCGAAGTCAGCAATGCGCTAAGTTTATACCAAAACACCAGTAAAAAAGCTAGAATCTCGTCAAATGCAAGTAGAATCTGCCAAGAAAGCTTCGGAAGATACAAAAGAATTGTTTAACTTAGGGACGTCAACCTATCTGGAAGTATTGTCGGCACAGCAATCTTATCTGAGCGCACAGATTTCTCAGGTTTCCGACTGTTTCGACAAGATGCAGGCTGTGGTCAGCCTCTACCAGGCGTTAGGCGGTGGAAGAGAAGATTAACTTTAAACATATACTATTATGATTAGTCCGTTAGCTTACGTAGATCCCCGAAGCGAAGCTGGGCAAGAATGTAACTGTCTTGCCTTTCGCCTACATCGAGAAGGATGTGGAAATCGGCGATGACTGTCCATCATGTCATACGCCAGTATCCTGAAAGGTACAAAAATGGGAAAAGGAAACAAGGTACATCAGAATGCTGTCCTGGGAGCGGAACCGCAAGACTTTCACTATACAGGGGAAGAAAGCAGTCTGATCATCGGAGACAATAACGATATTCGTGAGAATGTAGTAATCAGCCGTGCTACTTTTGCAGGAAATGCTACCAGAATCGGAAACGGGAACTACCTGATGGATAAGGTACACCTTTGCCATGATGTGCAGATCAGCAATAATTGTGTGGTAGGTATAGGCACTACAATTGCAGGAGAATGCTCATTAGATGATTGCGTGATCCTAAGTGGAAACGTAACGTTGCACCAATATTGTCACATTGGTAGCTGGACACTTGTACAAAGCGGATGCCGCATCTCCAAAGATGTTCCTCCCTACGTTATCATGTCAGGAAATCCGGTGGCATATCACGGAGTAAACGCAGTAGTTCTGTCACAGCATCACAATACGTCGGAAAGAATCCTTCGTCATATTGCCAATGCTTACCGGTTGATCTATCAAGGTAATTTCAGTGTTCAGGATGCTGTCCAGAAGATTATCGATCAAGTGCCAATGAGTGAGGAGATCGAGAATATCGTAAACTTCGTGAAGAACTCGGAAAGAGGTATCGTGAAATAAACAAAGTGAGTCCATATAAAGAAGGTTGATACTTTTTCAAGTATCAACCTTCTTTTTATATTCAAATTCAAAGATTCAATTCACTATTCAAACTCCAACGTTCCGAAGAAATCAGGGCGGTGGAAATCCGGCTGTTCAATCTTTATCGGATTCCATGACAGGAAGTGAGGGGTTTGCAGTTCATCCCCACATTTATAGAAATTCGCTTTTTATCTCCTTTCCGTCGAGCGAATCAATCTGGTGCTTAAAGAACACAGAATACGGAATAATAAGGGCCACTTCCCAGTCCGTTTCACCGATGCGTTCAGCAAAAGGCTGATTACCCAGACTAGACCAGCGTTGTACAAGAGCAGTCACCTCTTTCGGTGCATGTTCGCGGTTGTTACGCACAGGTCCGGCACCAATCAGAATAGTTCCGATGCAGTTGCATTCTATATTATAATAGATCCCGTCGCCTGCAGGTATGGAAAAGAACTCCACACAGGAGTCAGTCCATACAGAACCGTTATCTTCTCCATACTTGGCACGTACACTCTCCTCTTTCACTTTAAAATGTAGCAAAATCGAGTTCTGTGTGTGAGCAATTCGAAAATTCACTTTAGGTTTGTAAGGATATTCAGCCCAATTGACACACTGAATCGACTGAAAATCTATTTTTTCTTCATCGAATAGTTTAGGAAGCGAACAAGCCTCCACGTTAGCCGCACTAATTTTCTTTTTACTTTCATATATCTTTCGTTTGAATGATACAAATATAGTTACTTTCTTTGGTTTACACCTTATTTCTATGTTATTTTTAAATTGCAAATTATTATATCAAAAAATAATATTTAGTTAAATATTACTCAACTATTATATAATGAGATATTTTTTCATATATTTGCCATCACTTAACCGATTAAATAGATAGTGTTTATGAAAACATCCCTTAAAGACATAGCAGAAAACCTTAAAATTATCCAAGACAACAATCTCTTGGGTACTTTCTGGTAAGGGGGGGATGAAAAAGGTATTAGTCTTGCTACACAAGAAAAAAAGTCTTTCAATGCGCCAAACAGTTGAATTACCAGCCTAATTTATTAGCCAGAAGCCTAAATACGGGTATATCAGGCACAATCGGATTAATCATACCGGATATTACAGACTCTTTTTACTCCAAAGTTGCCCGTTCTATAGAAAAGGAAGCGGAAACACAAGGCTATTCATTAATGATTTGTAGCTCTGAATCTGAAATAGAAAGAGAAAACAGAATGATCCGGTTATTCAAAGCGAAACAGGTGGATGGAATTATAGTAGCCCCCACAAAAGTTTCTAAAATTGAAATACAGAATCTAGTCAAAGAAGGCTATCCATTAGTCTTATTTGACCGCTACTTTCCTGAGATGCAGACAAACTACATCATTATTGACAATGAAGGCAGTAGCTACGAGTTAGTAAAGAAAATGATCGATAACGGATCATCTAAAATAGCTATTATTACCACGAATCCTCATCTCCGCACAATGAATATGAGACGAGAAGGGTATGCAAGAGCTTTTTAATTGAAGCCAACCTACCCGTTGATCCTGATCTATATGGGAGAGGTGACCTTTGTTGATTATGAGAAGAATGTTTTCAAGACTCTTGATCAAATATTCAGCAAAGTACCTGATGTAGATGGGTTCTTCTTCACAACCCATATTTTGGCTCTGGAAGCATTCCGTTACTTTTATGAAAAAGGAATCAATATAAATAAAGGATATGAATTGGCTTGTATTCATGGAGTATCAGCATTCCGTGTCTTAGCACCTAATATGAACATCGCAAGAATGCCAATAGAAGAGATCGGTAAGAATGCCGTAAGGTTCTACTACTGGCGATATCAAATATCGCTTGGAAAATTCGACCGAAAAAAGAGAAGTAGAAACACTTGTCCTGCCATGTTCATTACCCTAGTCATGATTTTACATTTTTTCTTCAATCACTTAACCGGTTTAGTAAAAATAAATAATGATATCAAATTAACAAATGTAACAATAAAGAAAATAGCCCTCTAATTATTAACATAAAGATACAGAATTATGAAGTTCCAAATTAAAAAATGAAAAATACATGCTGGCTCTATTAGGACTTCTAGTATGGGCATGCAGCAGTAACAACATTGATATTGAAAATATGCGATGTGAATATCAAATTTCTCCAATTGGCATTGATTCACCAGCACCGCGTTTTACTTGGAATTACACAACCAATAATGAAGATGCAACAGAGTTTTCTCAAGACAGCTATCAGCTATATATCGCCACCCGGGAACAAGATTTGAGAAACTCATCCGATAATAGCTGGCAATCTGACACTATTTACTCTGATACTCCTCATGCGACCTATCAAGGATCAGAAAAAATTGAAATCCAGAACTCGTTATTACTGGCAAGTAATAGCATGGGATAAAACAAAGGAACATAAGATTATCTCTCCTATATCCAGTTTTGAAACAGCTCAACTCAACCAAAGTGACTGGACAGGAGTATGGATTACTGATAATCATGATAAAGATTATACGCCAGCGCCCATGTTGCGCAAGTCGTTTATCGCTCAAAAGATGATATACAACAAGCAAGATTATATGTAAGTGCCGCTGCATATTATAAAATGACATTAAATGGTAAATCAATAACATCATCACATCTCAATCCGGGTTTTACTCATTATGATAAAAGAAATCTGTATAACACATACGACGTCACTTCACAACTGCTCAAAGGAGAGAACGTACTATCTGCAATACTTGGGAACGGATTCTACAACGAATCGGCCCCTGTAGCAACATGGAGCTATGAGCAAGCCCGCTGGCGTAACCGCCCAAGAATGATCTGCGAAATGGAGATATTATATAAAAATGGAGAAAAGCAAACCATCCATTCAGATTCTACTTGGAAAACGAGTACCGGTCCTTATATACAAAACAATATTTATAGTGGTGATACCTATGATGCATGTCTTGCAATTGCTGGATGGGACAAACCGGGTTTTGATGACTCTAAATGGACAAATGCAATTCAGGTGGCTGCCCCTTCTCCCCTACTAGTATCACAAAACATGCCTGCTATTGAAACGGAACAATTTATCACTCCAATCAATATGCGTTCTTTTGGTGATACAGTCTATGTATACGATTTTGGAGTTAATATGTCAGGGGTCTGTACTCTTTCTATCAATGGCAAGAAAGGCACTAAAGTCAGTATGCAACACGGCGAATTGCTAAAAGATAACGGACGCTTGGAAATGCGCAACTTAGATATTTACTACAAACCATTACCTGGCCTCGCTTTTTTCAAACAGACACTTATATATTGGACGGAAAACAAGGTACATTCACTCCAGATTTTACATATCATGGATTTCAATATGTAGAAGTTCGTTCAGATCGTCCTGTAAAACTTACTAAAGAGAGCTTAACCGCTCAATTCATACATACGGCTGTTCCTCCTGTTGGTAAATTCAGTTGTTCAAATGAACTATTAAATAAAATATGGAAAGCTGCTAATCAATCATATTTATCAAATCTGATGAGTATCCCGACTGACTGTCCCCAACGAGAGAAAAATGGATGGACTGCCGATGCACACATAACAATGGATTTAGGATTATTAAACTTCGATGGTATTACTTTCTATGAAAAATGGCTGGATGATATGATTGATAATCAAAATGAAGAAGGACGTATATCGGGAATCATTCCTAGTTCCGGATGGGGCTATGATGACTGGATAGGTCCTGTATGGGATGCTGCCATGTTTATCGTGCCAATGGCAATTTACCACTACTATGGAGATACAAGAAGCATCGAAAAACTATGGCCTGTATGCACCAAATACCTTGCCTACCTCGCAGGACGCGAGGACGCGGAAGGAACCGTAACTTACGGAATTGGTGACTGGGTATTCCATAAAAAACACAAACCCCTACAGAATTCACCACTACCTGCTATTATTATTTAGACAATCTGTATATGGCTAAATTTGCAGAACTCATTGGAAAAGATGGTAGTAGTTATGCTAAGAAAGCAGAAGAATTGAAATTGCTTATCAATCACAAATACTTCGACACATCCAAAGCTATTTATGCCAATGGTTCGCAAGCAGCACAAGGAGTTGCCTTATACCTTGGAATCGTTCCTAAAGAATACGAACAGCAGGTTGCAGATAATCTTTCTACGATGATAAAAGCCAATAAAAACCTGCTCGATTTTGGAGTTTTAGGCAGTAAAACAGTCCTGCGGATGCTTTCCAAATATGGATATGCTGACTTGGCATATCAGATGCCGCACAAGAAGAAAGCTCCATCTTGGGGCAATTGGATAAAACAAGGTTTCACTACACTAGCAGAAACATGGATACTTTCACCTGAATTTAGAGATGCCTCCGTAAATCACATGTTTCTTGGAGACATTAATGCATGGATGTACAATATATTGGCAGGCATTAATTATGATGAACAGAAACCCGGATTCAAACATATTCTTATCCAACCTCATTTCGTAAAAGGTCTTGACTGGGTAAAAGCAGAATATAAATCTGTAAACGGAATCATTCGTTTCTGAATGGGAACGTAAAGGAGAACAAGTGATTCTCAAAGTCACGATCCCAGTCAATACGAATGCAACAGTAGAATATAATGGTAAAAAGATAGATTTAAGGTCAGGAAAAACATCAACTCACATTTTAATTGAAACAAAAAAGAAAGGACGTTTAATAGAGGCATATAAAGAAGCAAAAATGAGACCGTTATGTAATACTATAAAAAAATATAACACTAGTTACTTTGTCACACCATCAATCAAATCTATTAACAATGAATAAAATCAGTACACTGCTATTTTTGATATTTCTCACTTGTACAAGTGGTGTTTTTGCCGATTCCGGTAGTTCCATCTCCTTAAATGGAACATGGGAACTCTCTTATTGGATGCAACCTGAAGAACCTATAACTTCGCCCAAGGACATGCAACTAGCTGAAGTGAAACATCTATCAGCCCAAGTCCCCGGTAATGTAGAACTAGACCCAATGGCTGCCAACTTAATTAAAGATCCGATGATTGGCAGTAATGTAAATGAATTACGCAAAATGGGAAGGCTATCAATGGTGTTATTCCAAATCATTCGTAGCGCCACAACTAAAACCAGGACAACAATATCAACTCTTCTTTGCCGGAATAGACTGTCTGGCCGGATATATATGGCTGAATGGAAAGCACATTGGCAAAGCAGAAAATATGATGATTGAACATGCTTTTGATGTAACTAAAGAAATAAAAAGCAGGAAAAAGCAATCAACTCCAAGTGATACTCCGTTCATCTGTTATTGAAGGACAAAAACATCTGTTAGGGACATTCAGTATTGAAACTTCCCGTCTGAAGAATCCGTATTCATCAGAAAAGAACTCCGCACACCTATGGATGGGACATTCTGCCACGATTAGTCAGTGCAGGTTTGTGGAGAGATGTAGAATTACGCGTATTGAATCCGGCACGTCTCACAGATGTTCACTATATGGTCGCCAATGTAGACACTGCTACCAGAAATGTACGTTTGTATACTGATGTACAAGTAAAACTACCTTTCGAAAAGTTCGACAAAGTGAAAGCCGTATATACATTAAGTCGCCATGGGAAAGAAATATATAAAGGAAAGGCTCTGTTGTCGTTTCCCCAGCATTCCGATATATAATGGAAATCAAGAATGCTGATTTATGGTGAAGCCTAAGAGGATATGGAGAACCGGCTTTATATGATGCAAAAAAGTAGAGTTAGTAGATTCTGACGGCACTATTTTATCAACAGATAATAAACGGGTAGGCCTTCCGCACGATTCAACTAGACATTACAGACATCAACCTCCCACCGGATCATCCGGGTAAATTCTGTTTCATAGTCAATGGAGAACCTATTTTTATTCACGGAACCAATTGGGTACCCATGGATGCACTCCATAGCCGGGATCATTCTTTCGTAGACGAATCTATCCGCATGGCTGTAGAATTAAACTGCAATATGATACGTTGTTGGGGTGGCAACGTGTATGAAGATCATCATCATTTCTTTAATTTATGCGATGAAAACGGCATTATGGTATGGCAGGATTTTACGATGGGATGCACTTTCTATCCTCAACGCAGGCTCATTTACACAAGCATTGGAAGAAGAGGCCATTTCTGTTGTATGCAAGTTACGTAATCATCCATCACTCGTTTTATGGTCAGGAAATAATGAAGACGATTGTGCACTGCGCTGGTCTTTGCAACCATTTAATATTAATCCAAATCAGGATGTAGTTAGCCGCAAGGTCCTCCCGGCAGTTATTTATGAGTTTGACCCTACTCGCCCTTATCTTCCCAGCTCTCCTTACTACAGCCAAGCGGTATCTGAAAAGCGGAAGTGCTGACCGATATTTACCAGAAAACCATTTATGGGGTCCCAGAGGATATTACAAAGACAAATTCTATACGGATGCTACCTGCTGCTTTGTCAGTGAAATCGGCTATCACGGCTGCCCTAATTTAGAAAGTCTCCAGAAAATGATGACAAAAAGATGCCGTATATCCCTGGACAAAAAATCATGAATGGAATGATGAATGGGTTACCAAATCTGTTCGTAGATTCCCAGAATGGGGAAAGACATTCGATCGCAATAATCTTATGATTAATCAGGTACGTTTACTTTTTTGGTGAAGTTCCCTCCAAACTGGATGATTTTATATTCGCTTCTCAATCCGTACAGGCAGAAGCTATGAAATATTTCATAGAAATGTGGCGTGGAAAGAAGTTTGACGACAAGACTGGTATTGTCTGGTGGAACCTGCGGGATGGATGGCAGTGATCTCTGATGCGATTGTTGACTACTACAATTCAAAGAAGATGGCATATTATTTCATCAAGAATGTTCAACAGGATGTTTGTGTACTAATCAATGATGCAGAAGGCGGAAATTACCCACTGATAGGAACGAATGACACACGCAACGTACAAAGTGGTAATGTAACGGTAACAGATGCATCCTCGGGACGTAAAATCTATGAGAGCACTTTCCGTATTCCAGAAGCCAATCAAAAGGTCAGAATAGCCTCACTACCGGAAGAAAGCGGTCAAGGAATCTATCTGATCCAATACCAGATCGGTAATCAGAAATTCATGAATCATTACCTATACGGCAAGGCACCTTTCAACTTGAAAGAATACAAGCGGCTGTTACAAAAACCGGATTATACGCTAAAAAATAATAGTTATGAAAGAGAACTTGTTAGGAATTGACGTAGGGAGGCACCAAATGCGCCATCATCTACGGTATCAAAGAAAACGACGAGCTACATATCATCGACAAAAAGAAATTTGATACGACCACAGTCGACGAAACAATAGACAGAATTCTCTGTGAAACCGAAAAGATGATGAACCTCCACCAGCTAACCCCTACTAACACAAAAAGCGATTGGAATCTGTTGCGGAGGTCCTCTCAACAGTGAAACAGGCATCGTGATGTCTCCCCCTAACCTACCGGGATGGGACAACATCCCCATTGTGGCAATGGTGGAAAAAAAGACGCGCATTAAAACCAATCTACACAATGATGCCAATGCCTGTGCTTTAGCCGAATGGAAGTTCGGAGCAGGAAAAGGAACTAAGAATATGGTCTTTCTCACATTCGGTACGGGACTGGGAGCAGGATTAATATTAAATGGCAAACTGTATACGGGCACCAATGACAATGCCGGAGAACTGGGACATATCCGCCTGTCGGATTTCGGTCCGATAGGTTACGGTAAAAAGGGCTCTTTTGAGGGATTTGCCAGCGGTGGAGGTATTGCTCAACTCTCCAAAATGTATGTGATGGAGAAATTGCAGACCGGACAGAAAGTTGAATGGTGTACCTTACAGGAACTAGATCAGCTTTTACTGCCCGAAAAGTGGCTGAAGAAAGCTGCCAAAGGTGATAAATTAGCCCAAAGCATATATGAGACGTCTGCTATTTATCTGGGAAAAGGATTATCCATGGTGATCGATATCTTGAATCCGGAAGTCATTGTGATAGGTGGCATCTATACCCGGAATAAAAATATGATGGAACCCATCATGCAAAAGATAATCGATCAGGAAGCATTATCCTGTGCAAACAGAGTATGTAAAAAGTGAAACCAGCCGCCTTGGGAGAGCAGATAGGAGATTATGCAGCTTTCTTTCTGTAGCCGCTAACTTAACCGATTAACTATTATGAAAGAGCTTTATTGAAACAACACTGGAAGAGGCTCGGCAAACGTTGGAGAGCTTTTCTTGAGGAAACAACAACAGTCGGGATTATTTCACAGGCAGCCTCTACCTGCGCCGAAGCATTAAAAGCCGGAAATAAGATTATCAGCCTGTGGTAATGGAGGTTCTTTATGTGACGCCACCCACTTTGCAGAAGAACTAACCGGACGTTACCGCAACAACCGCATCCCGCTACCGGCAATTGCAATCAATGACCCGGCTTACATGACCTGTGTGGGAAATGATTTTTCGTTCAACGAGATCTTCTCCCGCTATGTAGAAGCTATGGGATGTAAGGGAGATGTATTATTGCCATCAGCACAAGCGGACATTCCGAGAACATACTGAAGGCTGCCGTACAAGCACACAACAATGGAATGAAAGTGATAGCGCTGACTTCAAAAGGAGAGAATGAACTGTCACGACTGGCAGACATTGCAGTCTGCGCGCCACGAGCAGCACATTCCGACAGAATACAAGAAATTCACATCAAAGTTATCCACATTCTGATTCAGGCAATTGAGGCAGAATTAGGCTTTGAATAATAACCTACTAAATTTAATCAATATGGCAATGAAAATGACACATATCAGTAAAACTCTATTGAGTATTGTTTGCACACTTTGGGGAATGTCCGCCTGCTCGGATGATTATAACAAATATGACGATTGCCCGGCTTGCAACTATTATCCTGTTGCAGTAGGGAATTCAACAGGAACTCCGGTTCATGCTATCGGTGTCGAGATGGATCCACACTTCTTCTCACAAAACATCACCCGCAATGATGGTTCAAAAAGGCTGAAGATTGGGAAAATATAGTTGTACAACGGGTAAAAGAAAATGAAAGTACAACAATTCCGAATCATGATGCAGCCACAATGGTGGGAACCCTCCAATGACAACAACGCTCCTAATGTCGCGGATATGAGCAAATTCACTTTTGATTCGGAAGAAATGCAATCTGTATACAAAGTATTGGATCTGGCACCAGGAGAATAATATCGGAGTGACATTAGTCGTATGGGGGAGCCATTACCAATATCGACTTACTATCAGGCATTAACAATGGTCAAAAGCATTTCTTGTGTGATGCACGAAGTTATAACGTTAATCCGGGTTGGATTGCCGGTATAGATAACTATGAAGAATTTGCTGAAAACTTCTCCACAATGGTGAAATACCTGATTGAAGAAAAAGCATTATACCTGTATCAATCAAATTACTCCATTCAATGAACCTGACAGTCATATAGCAGGTTACGGTGCATCATGTGGCAAGGTGATTTTGAAACCATGGGTTGGCAGGACACCTACGCCCCCATGGTGAAAGCACTGGATGCCAAGTTTAAAGCAGATGGAATACGCAGTAAGGTACACTTCAACCTTTCTGACAATACAGACGGTACACCCGGATATATCGCTGCCTGTGTTTCCGCTTTCACAAACGATGAAGCCGACCTGTATAACTCTCATGTATACAAGTTTGACTACAACACCCCTAATTCGACTCTCGTAAATTGGGAACGTCAAAATATAGCTTCTGCAGGAGGTAAAAGACATTTTGTTGGAGAATTCGGTTTTCCTGGATACGGAAGTGCCCGTCAATATGGTATAGACACGTATACGCGAGGGTACAGATAATCCGCGTTGCTCTGAACTATCTGAATGCCGGTGCTTGCGGAGTAAGCTACTGGAGTCTGATCGATCAATATTATAACCGCAATGCCTCCTATTCGGAAATGCAGCAACTCGGTTTATGGAAATATCTAAAATCCGCTTATACCGAAGACCCAGATGTATATTCCAAAATCAAGGAAGACTACGAGGTACGTCCTCAATACTATGCATATAGTCTGTTGACACGTTTTGTCCGCCAGGGCGACGAAGTATATCCATTGGATCTCGGCGACGAGTTGATAGCCGGAAGTGCTTTTCTCAACACAGAGGGAAAATGGTCGTATGTACTTTCAACGCTACAGACAAACGACAAGATGATACAGTTGGAAAAATGATAAAGAAGGTGCCAATGGAGAATACAATGTCTACAAATATATGGAAGGACGCCTACCGGAAGGTGATAATCTTATAGAATCAACAGAAACGGTCAACACGCAAGAGAATAACCTAAAACTTAAATTATCTCGTTCATCAATCAGGGGTATTAGTACAAAAATAGAAGTATATACACCCCATTTAGTGGAGATATATATACACCGTATTGGGCATATATATTCACCCATGTTAGCTATATATATCCGCCGTGCTGGATATATATGCCCACCAACCAAGTAATTTTATCATCAAAAAAAGTACACGAATGAAAAAAAGAAATATCCATAGTAAAAATGCTCTCCGTCATGTTCGGATTCTTCGTTATGGGATTTGTTGACATTGTCGGAATAACCACGAGCTATGTGAAGAATGATTTCAGCCATCTCACCGATACGATGGTTAATCTCATCTCTATCCTGTTTCTTGTGGTTCCTGGTGCTTTCTATTCCCACCGGAATGTTAATGAATCGCATCGGACGCAAGAAAACCGTATTACTTAGCTTCGCATTCCATGTATTAGCTATGTGCCTTCCACTCGTTGCATATGACTTTACCGCCATATTAATCGCATTTGCCTTGATAGGTATCGGTAACACTCTATTGCAAGTTTCACTCAACCCATTAGTAACGGATGTCGTTGCAAACGATAAGTTGACAGGTACATTAACCCTAGGACAATTTGTCAAAGACAGTCAGTTCATTCCTGGGTCCTATCCTGGCGCCTTTGGGTGACTGGTAGTTTTTTTCGGATGGAAAATGATATTCCCCGTTTATGCCGGACTGTCACTGCTCGCTTTGATATGGCTATGGCTTACCCCTATACAAGAAAAACAACAGGAACGGAAGAACATTTTCTTTCAAAGTCACTCTTGAATTATTCAAAGACAAAAATACATTCTTGCTTTCTTTATCGGTATTCTCGTGCTGGTAGGTGTAGACGTAGGTATCAATATGACTTTCCCTAAATTCCTGATGGAACGTTGTGATCTACCACTGACAGATGCAGGAATGGGAAATAGTGTGTATTTCTTCGCCCGCACTGTAGGAGCCTTTTTGGGTGGTATCCTACTGATGAAATATTCAGAAAGTAAATTCTATATTTATAGCGTCTGGATAGCTCTCGCAGGATTGATACTGATGACCATTAGCACTAATCTCTGGTTTATCCTCGGATGTGTAGCAGTTTTCGGGATAGGATATGCCAATCTGTTTTTCCATCATCTTCTCTCTGTCTTTGAAACGTTGTTCCCGAGAAAGCGAACGAAGTATCTGCACTTCTTATCGTCGGTGTATCTGGCGGTGCCGTCCTCCCGCCTATTTTAGGAGTAATTACCGATTCATTCCACAGTCAGTTATCTGCAATCATAGTACTTGCCATTGTATGGTGCTATCTGATCGGAATAATGAGAAAAATAAAAACCACATAAACCTATATTCTAATGAAACATTTCAAGAAAAATCGAATCGAAATTCCTGTTCTCATTACTGATTATGAGTGTGTGGAGCATCATAGCCGTGGGTCAGACGACGGCTAAAATCTCCAAACACATTCCTGAAATCGAAAAATGGATTCAGAAACAATTCGCTAAAGGAAAAACACCTCCGTTCTCGTTTATATGTGACGGGAAACCTTCCGCAGAATTTATCCGCCAATGGGACTATTCCCAGCAAAAAGATAGAATCCGAAGAAGCGGATGTGATAAAGTATCTCTTTACCTACTACAATCCTACCAACGGACTGAAAAGTAGAATGTACCGTAAAAAGGCTATCCCAGTTATCAGGCTGCCGAATGGGTATTGAACTTCACCAACAAAGGTACGAGCAACTCTCCCACTCTGGAACAAGTGAAAGTAGTGGACCTTGCCATGCAATACGCTTCTAAAGGAGAATTCAAGTTACACTATGCAGACGGAAACCATATCTCCAAATATGATTTCCATCCACGTTCGGTTACTCTGGCAACAGGTGAAACCAAACAGATGTCTCCACAAGGAGGACGCTCTTCAGAAGGGGACTATCTTCCTTTCTTCAACATTGAATCACCTGCCGGACAGGGAGTCATATTAGGAGTAGGCTGGTCGGGCACCTGGTATGCAGATGTATGCGCACAAGATAATCGTACAATATCCATGGCTTCGGGAATGAAAACCATGAAATTATACTTACGTCCACAGGAAACAATTCGTACCCCAAGTATCAGTCTGATGTTTTGGGAAAATATCGACCGGATGGCAGGACACAATGAAATTCCGCCGTTTTGTCCTGGCACACAAGTCACGGAAAATCAACGGAAAATTTGCCGAATATCCTCTTTCCAGCGGATTCAACTATCGGGACCCCGCACCTTGTACGGAATACTCATGCCTGACAGCCGATTATGCCATTGCCATGGTGAAACGTTACATACAGTTCGGATTGAAGCCCGAAGTATTCTGGCTGGATGCCGGATGGAACACCGATGCTGCAGACTTCGAACATGGCAAGACCTGGGCCAACACAGCCGGTAACTGGACTGTAGATACATTGCGCTTCCCCAAAGGACTTCGTCCTGTAGCCGACGAAATACACAAAGTAGGAGCTAAATTCATGGTCTGGTTCGAACCCGAGCGTGTCATCCGTGGTACCCAATGGGCAGTAGAACACCCCGACTGGATGCTCGACATTCCCGAACACAACAATGACACCTACCTACTGTTCGATCTGGGAAATCCGGAAGCCTGCCACTGGATGAGTAAATATATAGGCAGGCGATATGCTCGAAGAAAAAACAGCATAGACTATTACCGTCAGGATTTCAATATGCAGCCGGATATCTACTGGGCAGCCAACGATGAGCCGGACGTACAGGAATGAAAAGAGATACGACACATCGAAGGACTATACTACTTCTGGGATTATCTGCTGAGCCGATTCCCGAACCTGCTCATAGACAACTGTGCCAGTGGGGGACGACGTATTGACTGGGAAACAATCGGCCGAAGCGCACCACTATGGAGGAGTGATTATTATCATTACGACGATCCGGACGGCTACCAATGTCACACGTATGGCATTTGAATTTCTTCCTACCTTTACATGGAACAGGTAGTTTACAGACCGATCCGTATTCTTTCCGCTCAAGCGTCAGCACAGCCTTTGATTTATAACTGGAAAATAACCGATAAAAATGCCTCCGTTTACGAAATGCAACGTTGTCTGAAAGAATTCCACGAAATCAGACCTTACTATTACGAAGATTATTACCCACTGACGGGTACAGAAGACATGACGCGGGATAATATCTGGCTAGCCTATCAAATGCATCGTCCGTCGGACGACAGTGGTATTATCGTTGCTTTCCGCAGAACCGCCTCCAAAGACAAAAAAAAAAATCACCGTCAGACTTTCAGGGAGTGGATCCGGAAAAATACTATACAGTGACAGACATGGATAGCCGACAGAGCAAAATCTATCAGGGAAAAAGAACTGACCAGTCAGTTGCCACTGATCCTCGAAAAAGCCACATAGTTCCTTATTACTAAAATATAAAGTTACCAACGAAAAACCGAATAAAGAATGAAAAAAAGAATACTATATTATCTATTCATTCTGCTTCTGTTCCCTCATAATGGAACAGGACAGACGGTAGCCCGCATGAGCGACCGCCCGGTAAACACCAGCCAATGGATAACCACCCACTTTGCCCGCGGTGTGGTCCCTCCTTTCTCTTTCGAATATGGAGGTAAACCTTCACAGGAATTTATCAAAGAAAGCTGGTCTTATACGGCTACGCGTCAGAAAAGTGACGATCCCAAGGTTCTGAAATACCTTTTATACTTATCGTGAACCATCCGGAGGATTAAAAAGTCGAATGTGAAGTGAAAGGCTTTACCGACTTCAATACGGTGGAATGGGTACTCCGTTTCACCAACCAGGGAAAGAAAAATACGCCGGAGATTGCCAACATAAAAGTGTCTGATATCACATTCCGCTACCAGCATCCGGGAGCATTCAACCTTCATCATTCCGAAGGCAGCCATGCATCCAAATCAGATTTCAGCCAGCAACTTACAATCTTGTCTCCGGGTGATAATCTTTATATGAGACCGGAAGGTGGACGCTCTTCACAAATGCGTATGCCATTCTTCAATATTGAATCTCCGGCTAATCAAAGGAGTTATCGTAGCCATCGGATGGACAGGAACCTGGTTTGCCGATGTGCGCTGTGCAGACCAGCAAAGCGTAGCGCTTACCTCCGGAATTGAACGCCGTTTGAAAACCTATCTGTATCCGGAAGAGAGCATCCGCACTTCCAGTGTATGCCTGTCATTCTGGAACGGTTCCGACCGGATGAAAGGACACAACCAGTTCCGCCGTTTCGTGCAAGCCCACCACACTTGGAAAGTAGGTGGTAAACCGACCGTATATCCAATATCGACCAGTTTCAACTACGGTGATCCTACTCCCTGTAATGAATATACCTGCCTGACTACAGATTATGCCATTGCTATGGTGAAACGGTATGAACAATTCAAATTAGTACCCGAAGTATTCTGGCTGGATGCCGGATGGTACAATCATTCTGCAGATGTAACCAATCATAAAGAATTGGGCGAATACTGTAGGGAACTGGACTGTTGACTCCATTCGTTTCCCCGAAGGGCTACGCCCCATCGCCGATGAAGTGCATAGAGTTGGTTCCAAATTTATGGTATGGTTTGAACCGGAGCGTGTTATGAAAGGTTCTGCCTTGGGCATTGGAACATTCCCAATGGATGCTGGATGCCAGAGGAAAAGCCAAACAGGAAGACTGGACAAAAAATGGTGAGCACGACTCTTATCTATTCAATCTCGGAAATCCGGAGGCATGTCGATGGATGAGTAAATATATCGGAGACTTCCTCGAAGAAAATGGCATAGACTACTACCGCCAGGATTTCAATATAGAGCCGGAAGGTTTCTGGGCTGCCAATGATGAACCTGGCAGACAAGGTATCTGCGAAATCCGATACATTGAAGGACTTTATTCTTTCTGGGAATATCTGCTGAACCGCTTTCCGGGCTTGCTGGTTGATAATTGTGCCAGTGGCGGACGCCGTATTGACCTCGAAAGTATCTCACGCAGTGCACCGATGTGGAGAACAGATTACAGTTATGGAGAACCAATCGGCTATCAATGCCATACTTACGGATTGAACTTATACCTTCCCCTGCATGGTACAGGAACTGTGAGTGCCGATAAATTCACTTTCCGTTCCAGCCTCGGAACCTCTATTATCTACAACTGGAAAATAACCGAAGCTTTGGACAATCCATCTATGATATGCGCGACCGCCAGGCAGAGTTCAAAGAACTCCGCCCCTATTTCTATGAAGATTACTATCCGTTGAGTGGAATAAACAACATTACTTCGGAAAATATCTGGCTAGCATACCAACTTTATCGTCCGTCGGATGACAGCGGATACATCGTAGCTTTCCGCCGCAAAGACAATCCGGACAAGAGCTATACTGTCAATTTATCAGGGCTACACCCCTGACCACACTTATATACTCACCAATAAAGATACAGGAGAAGCTATAAAGAAAACCGGTAAAGAACTGGCTAACGGCTTCACGCTGACACTGGATAACCCGCAAAGTAGTCTGATAATCAAATACCAAAGTTCAACAACTGCCATACAGAAACTTTCTGTAGGAAAGAAAACCGGTGTAAAGGCTCCGTGCTATAGGTGCAGAACTAGATCCCCACTTTCTCTCACAAAATGTGACCCGCAATGATGGAGCTAAAGCTGAAGACTGGGATCGCATCGTTGTGAAACGTGTCAAAGAAATGGGACTGCAAAGCTTACGGGTGATGGTGATGCCACAATGGTATGAGCCAAAGAATGACAATCCGGATGCATCCAAAATCGACTGGCATAATTTCACTTTCAACTCTGTAGAAATGCAATCACTCTACAAAGTATTGGATATGGCACAAGAACAGAAAATGGAAGTCACCCTTGTACTTTGGGGAGCCTCCGGGACATTTCCTGACCGAAGGGAATTATGGTAACTGGGTAGTAGCCCCGACTAACTATGAAGAATGGAGCGAAAACTTTTCCGCACTTGTACAACACCTGCTCAACAACAAAAATACACGTGCGTCAAAGAGATTACTCCGATCAACGAACCAGATTGGTCATATATCATCAAAGGTAAAAGCTGCTCCCACCGCCGACTATATTGAAATGTGTAAAGTACTCGACAGACGTTTCAAAAGAGGATGGAATAAGAAATAAAGTACATTTCAGCCTTTCTGACAATTCAGACGGAGGTACAGGAACGCATAAATATCTGGCAGCCTGCACGAAAGGACTGGCGAACGTTGCTGACGTATTCAACTCCCACACCTATATCTTCGGCTACGAAACTCCGAACTCCACAATTCTGGATTGGGAAAAACAAAACTCTCAATTGGCCTCTTCAGTTGGGAAAGCCCATTTCATCGGTGAATTCGGAGGTAATCAATGCGTAGGTGCCGCCAGACAAAAAGATATCGACTTGTATGAACGAGGAGTACTCATGACACGCATAGCCATCAATCTACTCAATGCAGGAGCAAGCGGTGTTAGCTATTGGAGCCTGATAGACCAATACTATGGTATGGATGCAGACTACGGAGCAATGCAGCAACCGGGTTTATGGAAGTATGTAAAGAAAACATACGCTTCGGAACCATACTACAACGATATCAAAAAGTGATTACGAGGTACGCCCACAGTACTATGCCTATTCTCTGTTGACACGTTTCATACGCCCGGGAGGCTGAAATCTATCCGATAGCAACACCGGAAGAATGGTATGCAGGAACTGCTGTTCAGAAACACAAATGGCAAATGGGTATATGTTTTCGCCAATGGAATGGACCAGGAGAAAGCAATAAGCCTCATCAACCAACATACGCAAACCAAAGGGAATTATCAGGTTTACCGTTATATCAAAGACGGTTTACCTACCACAGACCAAATGTTGGCTCCGGACGCCCAGCCTCTCAAAGTGAACGATAAAATTCTATGTTTACTTCCGGCTCATTCTGTGATCGTCTTAAAACAAGAATAACTATGTACTCTATTTATTCATTAAACAAATAGTATTTATGAAAACACATTTCTACATTTTATTAATGCTTGGAATGGTATTCCTTTTGGGATGTGAAGACGAAAAGTTAGGCACAGACCTAGGAGTAACCAATGTAGTGCTTCCGGATATTTCGGAAGAATCCCTGGGCACAGAGATTACCATTCAGGGAAATGGCTTTATCGACTGTGATGTACTGGCTCTTTCTCCCTTTCAGGAGGAACCGAACAGCCCATCTACATGGAAACCAGAGAAGTACAATCCGATCATATCACGGTACTTTACCCCTCTACGGCCACCAAAGATTCTTATGGACTTGTATTGGTACGCGGTAGCAAAATGCGAACATTAGGCGTCATCAACAGTACTGTTGGAGTTATGCCCGACGAAAACCTGCGTAATGCCTTGTCTGCTCTTTTCCCTGATATATTTAAAGGAGAAAAAGATATCTTCCAGTGCTAAATATGTCACTTTCACTGATGGCACACTAAATATCAGCGATAAAAATATCACTTCTCTGGAGGGACTCGAATATTTCAGCAACATTCGGAAACTGATCTGCAACAATAATGATATCAGTGAAATTCCTGCAGAAGTACTATCCAGACTGTCTGAACTGACTGCACAAAACACTGGTCTGACCAAACTGGAACTAGCCACTTCGGAACAGCCGAACACGACATTGGTATCTCTCAACATAGATGGAAGTACCAAACTAGAATCTGTCGACCTGTATTATTGTTATAACATTGAGAAGTTCTCTGCTCTAAACTGTAAACTGGTATATCTGGATGTACGCAATTACCACAGTATCTATGGCGGATGTCTGAACTACAACAGCACAGACTTCAAATTTACTTTCAGCGATGACGCAAGTAAAGAACGACTCCTGAAAATGGAATCCTGGTGGATGGACTCATACTACAGCAATAGCGGTTCTATCGTAGATGCCATCAATAATGGAGTGACAGTGGAAGGGTACGACTGGATGCACGACTATCCCGATGGAAACAACAACTATTATTACAGTTACGGAAAATATCAGAAGACAATGAAAAGTACGGAGAAATTCCTGATATCAATCTGCGAAACGCACTCAAAGCATTGGTTCGGATGTATTCGATGGAGATAAAGTTCTGACAGTGGCTGCTCTGAATACTGAATACTTCAGAATAACACGACCCTTGATCTTAGCAATAAGGGAATCACTAATCTGGAAGGACTACAATACTTCTGCGGATACAAAAACCTCATTCTGGATGGAAATAATCTGGGAGAAATCGATCTTAGTAAATACGCAATCAGTACCAGCTACACGGCAGGTCCGGTAGATGAGAAAGGAATTCAGACTTTCAGTGCCAAGAATGCAGGATTAACCAAATTCATTTCTGGCGATCAGTATATGATAACCTCTATAGATGTGAGCAACAATCCGGGATTAGCATATCTGGATATAAACCGGTGCAAATCCATCACATCACTAAATGCATCCGGTTGTCCGCTCACTTATGTTGATCTGCGTAATCTGGCAGGTACTTATTCCGTACTAGGTTACTCCGGTGGAGCCTGTAGATGCCTCAAAAGTTCAGTTCTCATTTACCGACAGCTCTTTCAACTCAAAGGAAGCTACTAGTAGAAAGAATGGTGGATGGATAGCCCATGGAATGGCACAAGCCCATGTATTACCGCAAAGAATCAAGGTGTCCGGATAGAACGCTATGAATACATAGGATACGACAAGGATAAAATGTTGAGTTCATTTAATTAGACAGAAAACAATCTTAAACGTTATAGTTATGAAAAAAAAGTTATTGGCTATACAAAATGTGCCTGTTGCTTGGGTTGGGGAATCTGTATTCCCGTTACAGGAAATGCATCGGATATCGGAGATGCTACCCTGACACAGCAACAGTCTAAAATAACAGCCTCTGGAGTCGTCGTAGACGAGTCCGGTGAAAGCCTGATCGGAGCTTCCGTCATAGAAAAAGGAGCAGCAACGAATGGTACTATTACAGACATAGACGGTCGTTTCTCTTTATCGGTTGCCCCCAACGCTATACTGGAAATCAGTTATGTAGGTTATCAAAAGCAGGACATTCCTGCTAAAAAGACATGCGTATCATCATGCATCCGGACGTAAGCGAACCTGGAGGAAGTTGTAGTGGTAGCTTACGGTACCCAGAAAAAGGTTTCTGTCATCGGTTCCGTAGCTTCCATTGATCGAAAAAAGATTTGATGAAATCCTCATCGCCCAACCTAAGTTCCGCTTTATCCGGAAAACTCCCAGGATTGACAACTATCCAGACCTCCGGTGAACCGGGACGTGACGAAGTCACCATGTTCCTGCGTGGTGCTGCCACTACAAACGGAACAAACCCATTAATATGGTAGATGGAGTAGCTGTAGACGATATGCGATCTATCGACCCGAACGAGATTGCTAATATCTCCGTATTGAAAGATGCTTCCGCAACAGCAGTATTCGGAGTACGTGGTGCCAACGGAGTGATAATGATTACCACTCGTAGAGGTGAAAAAAAAGGAACTGCCCGTATCAGTGCCAATGTAGAATTCAGCATGCAGGAAATCGCTTTCAAGCCCGAACGTCTGGATTCATGGGACTGGGTCAGACTTCGCAATGAAGCACTCGTGAACGACGGAAATTCCGCTGAATTCCTCGGCCGGACATTGATAAGTTCGACTCATGGAAAACAGGTAATCCTGTAGACCCGGATTTTTATCCGAATAATAACTGGCAAGATATCTTGTTCAGAGATTATGCTCCCATGACCAGAGCCAACATGAACGTTTCGGGAGGTTCGGACAAACTTCAATACTTTGTAAGTGCAGGCTATCTGCATCAGGGAGGTATGTTCAACGTAGAACCTAAATCCAGGTTGGGATACAATGCCCAGTCTTCATTAGACCGCTACAACTTCCGCTCAAATATCGACTACAAAGTCAATAAGTCGGTAAAGATTAACTTAAACGCTTCCTCTTATCTGGAACGGATCAACGGAACTTCCGCAAGTATGTCAAGTGTATTCAACAGCGCTTTGACCTCACGCCCTACTTCCATGTATCTCACCCCGGAAGGTGCATACGCTACTGATGCTATACGTACTTTCCCTATTGGTGCCGGATTATCCGTAGAAGATCCCGCCAACAATTCATTGAGTGCATATCCGCTAATCAACCGTTCGGGCTATCAACTGGAAACCAGATCGGGAATCAATGTTATCGGAGGAGTAGAAATAGATTTGGGATTTATCACTAAAGGGCTCTCTGTCAAAGGCAGGTATCTTTCGACTCCAAAGGATTTGGGAAAACAATCGGAAAACGTTCCTATACCTGGTATACGTATCAGACATTAGCTTCAGGAGAGCATTTGTTTATCAATCGCCATCCTAGCCTGGAGGACGAAGACGGCCCGATTGAACTCACAAAGTCTTCCGAATCTTATTGGGTTATGAACTTACAGGGACAAATCAACTATAACCAGACCTTCGCCGGAAAGCATAATGTCACTGCTATGTTTCTAGCTCAACGGGACATCAAAGAATCCAAAGAAACATCCGGTGACCTACTGCTTCCCTTACAACGTCATCGGTATTGCCGGACGTGCAACTTATGACTATGACAGACGTTATTTTGCAGAGGTCAACGTAGGTTATAACGGCTCTGAACAATTTTCACCGGACAAACGATTTGGTCTCTTCCCGGCTGCCTCTTTCGGTTGGCTGATTACTAATGAGGGCTTCCTTCAGGATAATCCGGTTTTTGACCAATCTGAAGTTAAGAGCTTCTTGGGGAAAAAGTTGGTAACGACGCCTTCGGTTCAGCCCGTTTCCTTTATCTGGATAATATCAGTCAATATTCCGTAGTCACCGACAGTAAAGGAGATCATTGGTTATCCCCCAAAGCCTTTGGGATATGCTTCCAATGGTTCCGGTTGGGGACAAGGTTACAAGATAGCCGAAAACTACATAGGAAACAAAAGCATCACATGGGAAACAGCTTTGAAAAACAGAATTATGGTATAGACATATCCTTGTATCATGATCTTTCCTTCTCATTTGACTACTTTGTTGAAAAAAAAAAATATTCTGATTATCCCGCAGACTACTCCTATGATTCAAAAGGTCTTCCCTCATCCGCTCTTCCACTGATGAACGATGGTGAAGTAAAGAATCAGGGATTCGAAATGGTCCTCGGATATCAGAAACAATTCAAAAACGGGCTATCTGTTTCTGCTAATGCAAACTTCAGTTATGCCAAAAACAAAGTATTGGAATATGACGAGCCACTATTAGGTAAGGATTATGCTTATCGCACCCGCACCACCGGCTTCTCATTAGGACAAAACTGGGGATATATCATCGACCACAGCTATGATCCTGAAAAAGGGCGTGACGGCACAGGATTCTTCTATAGCGACGAGAGTATTGCCAAGAGCGGACTGACTTATGAAGGTGTAGGAACACCGGAACCCGGAGACTTTATTTATAAAGATCTCAACGGAGACGGTGTCATCAATGACCGTGACAAGGCTCCCATTGGCTATTCCTCCCTATTGCCTCGCATCAACTACGGTTTCTCTTTATCTGCCAACTGGAAAGGATTCGATGTTTCTATCATGTTGCAGGGAGTAGGCCAATACAGCAAGACTTATTCAGGAGCCGGTATTTATGAAAGCAGCGGCAACTTTTTACAAGATGCACATGGAACGTTGGAGCGAAGAACGCTATAATAATCACGAAAAAGATTACGTATCCTCGTCTGTCCAGCAGTGGCGGCGAGCCTTTTGCAGCCCAACGACTTCTTTATCATGGATGCCTCATATATACGTCTGAAAAATGCAGAAGTAGGATATACATTACCGGAAAGCATCAGCAAGAAAATCGGTGCTTCCAATGTACGTTTCTATTTAAGTGGTAACAACTTGTATACATGGACTCACCTGAAGACTGACAGCTTCGATCCCGAACAAAACAGTCCGGCAGCCTATCCAACAATGCGTACGTACAATGTAGGTTTAAATATTACATTTTAACGGCTAAAAACAAAACCGATATGAAAAAAAAGATTGATTTATATATGCATGTTTGCTTCCTTTGCTCACATTCAGTTCTTGTAAATGAAGCGTTGGATGTAGCTCCCGACGGAAGATTATCACTGGACGAAGTATTCCAAGATCCCGATCTGACTAAAGCTTTATTTCAGTACTTGCTTTGACTATCTGCCTAAAAAAGAGTTTACGATATCATTTCTGGAGCAACTATCCCGTAGCACTTAGTGATGAAGCGTGGGATTGCACGGATGGTTCCGGTGCCGGCTTTGCACATGCCGCATCCGGCAACTGTACCACCACCGACTTCTATCTCGACGTTCGCAGAGATATGGGTGACACCTACTCAGAAGGAGGATACTGGCAGTTATACTGGGGGCAAATCCGTATTATCAACACATTCCTCCAACGGGCAGCCACCGCCGCCATACCAAGAGAAAGCGACCGTGACCGTTGGGTAGCAGAGGCTCATGTACTCCGTGCTTATTTCTATATGGAGTTACTGAAATGGTATGGTCCTGTGCCTATTGAGAAAGAGCCATACGGTTTAGACTATGATTATTCAACTCTTATCACGTCCTACTTTCGAAGACTGTGCCCGATTCATTGTAGATGATTGCGAAATAGCTTTGCAATCCAGCAACCTCCCTTGGCGACTGACAACACTCAACGAGAAGATCAGAATGACCAAAGGTATCGCAATGGCTATCCGTTCCGAAGCATGTCTATTCGCAGCCAGCACTTACAACAATGGCGGCAAAGATCTTTGGGAATGGGCTTACACAATCAACAAAGACTGTCTGGAACAAAATGAAAGCCAATGGATATGAATTGTATACTAAATGTGCGGATACTGAAAAGTACTATAACAATGCTTATATGGAGTACTTTACGCTCAATAACTATATCGGAACAGATCCCAGTGATAAAGAAACAATCTGGCAAAGTACCGAAGGCTATTACCTGACCCATACACCAATCCTTTGTATGACGTTATCGGAGCTCCGGTATTGGGAAACGCTCAATTAACTATTGTTCCTTCCCAAGAATTAGTAGACGCCTATGATATGCGCTAGCAACAGGAAAGCCTGTACTGGATTTATCGAAACCTTATAACGATGAGAAGCATCTGTCACCTAATTATAACCCTAATAGCGGTTATGACCCAGCCAACCCTTTATAAGGGACGTGATCCTCGTTTCAGGCTACAATTTTTTATAAATAACAGTCCTGTGCTGTTAGGAAAGGAACCGGCAGTAGTAGAAACGTACGTGGGAGGAAATAGCGAAATCCGTACAAGTGGAAATACGAATACACGTACCGGTTATTATTGGAGAAAAAAAAGAATGGTAAACGGTAACTGTAAGGCAGCCGGAGTGGCTGGATATGATGGTACCGTTTCCGTTTTTACCGATTAGGCAAAATTTATCTGAATGCCGCCGAAGCCGCTATTGAAAGCGGACACCTTACCGAAGGCCGGAATGGATCAATGAAAATCCGTCATCGCGCAGGTTTTTGATCCTTCGGTTGATCTGTCGACAAACGACAAGAACGAAGCTCGTTTATTGGTACGCCACGAACGCCAGATAGAGCCTGGCTTGTGAAGAAGACAGATATTTCGATATCCGCCGTTGGACACCCGCCAATGAGAATATGGAAAATGAGAAGTTTACCACAGGTATGAGAATCACCAAAAATGGAAACTCATTCTCTTATGAAAGAATCAATCTAGGAACAGACGGCAGCAAACCGAGCAAAATGAGTTATGAAAAGAAATGGCACGTATATCCTATCCCTTGCCAATGAAGCAGCCGTATTGGAAGGCACGACAGGACAGACGTGGCAAAATGCAGGATGGTAATCATAAAACAGAATGTATATGAAAAACAGAATAATCACACTTTTGTGCATCGTATGCCTGTTCACAGGCAATGAAGTATGCCGGGCACAAGTGCAAGAAGTTATATCCGGTGTGGTGCGGAATGAGAGCAACGAACCTTTAGACGGCGCAATCATTTCTGTCCCGGACAATCCCGAATACACCACAAGCAGTGATAAAGACGGAAAATTCATCATGGAGATTCCGTCGGGAGCCAGTATGGTCATTTGTAAGATTCCGGATATCGGAACCAGACAATGAAATTCACTCTGAATAAACCGGTAGAGTTTTTGTCTGATATCAGACATCGCCGGTCAGGATACATCTCTCGAAGTAGCCATGCTGCAGAAAGAGAGAAAAGGAGGTTATACAGGAGCAATCTCTACCGTTCAGGGAGAAGAGTTAGTTAAAACACCTAATAGCGGATTTTCAGCTACGCTGACCGGACGCTTGGCAGGATTGACTTCTATCCAATCCACCAGCACACCAGCCGATGATGCAACAACGATGTATATACGTGGTCTGAATTCCATAAACGGTAATTCACCTTTGGTTGTACTCGATGGAATTCCGGCTCCATTATTCGATATGAATACACTCGATGCCAACACTGTAGAATCTGTCAGTATTCTGAAAGATGCCGCAGCTAAAGCATTATATGGTCCGCGAGCCTTTCTTCCGGAGTAATTTTATTACTACAAAAAGAGGCGAAATAGGACGTACTAAAGTAAATGTGAACATGGACTTCTCCATACAACAGGCTACCCAGCGTCCTAAAATAGTAAGTACCGGTGAATACGCACAAATGCGTAACCAGGCCTTACTCAATGACGGTGGCACTCCACTCTATTCTTTATATGAAATAGCCGGGTTTACAGATGGAACTATGCCGGGACACGACTGGTATGACACTTTCATGAATGATGCAGCCAGTATGCAACGTTACAACGTAAATATCAGCGGAGGTAACAACCGGGTTAAATACCTTGTTAATGCCGGTTATCTTCACCAAAACAGCCTGATTGATGCAGAGAAGAATGATAATTATAATCCTGCACTCAAATTGCATCGCTTCAACATTTTAGCTAATGTGGACGTCACTCTGCATCGTTATCTAAACTGTTTCCTTTAACACAAATGTCACTATCGACCGGATAAATCAAGGATACAACGGGACAGGAGATATCATGAATTCGATCTATCAGATGGCCCCCCACCGTACCTGGACCTATCACCGAAGACGGAAAAGTGATTACTGCAGAATACAATGAATATCCTACTTACGGACTTATCAACCGCTCCGGATATAGCCATCAAACAGGTATCAATCTGAACGTCGCTTATGGAATGAATCTGGATCTGGGATTCCTGACTAAAGGATTGAGCGTAAAAAGGAATAGTAGGTTATGAAGCAAACTATGACGGAACAATCTATGGTTCTACTGACTACGCACGTTATGCAGCCAATGGCAGCGGACTTTTCGGTACTCACACCACTCTTCCTCTAAGTTTAAGTAAGACCGCTAATATGCGCTACTTTATCAACTTCCAAGGGTTCATCAACTATAATCGTATTTTTGGAGGCAAACATGAAGTAGATGCATTTGTCAGCTATTTCAATGAGAATATGATGAAAAACGGTGATCTCTCCATACGATCGTTTGTCATTAATGGGACATGTGAAATACGGGCTATGATTCACGGTACTATATACAGGGAGACTTTACATATGATGGCACAGAACAAAGTTCAAACCGGGTAACCGTTTTAAATTCTTCCCCGACAGTATCTGCCGCTTGGGTGGTATCCAACGAAAGTTTCCTGAAAGACACAGATTGGTTGTCCTTCCTCAAAATACGCGCATCCGCCGTCTGGCTGGGCAATGACCAGATATCTGACACCCGTTTCCTGTATGCTACAGATGTACGTTATAAAGATGCAGGTTACTTACTAAGCAACTACTATGGCTTTCATACTGTAGAAGGTATGCAAGGTAATCCGTATATCCATTATGAAGAATCTTTCCAGCAAAATTACGGAATAGATGTTACCTTATTCAACTCACTAGGTATCACATTTGATTATTGGAACGTGAAACAGACCCAAATGGCTATCCAAAATAACAGTGTATCTTCTGCACAAGGTATCGCCAGTGAAAATCTGCCATTTGAAAATCTGGGTAAGATGAACAACAAAGGATTTGATCTTGAACTATCTTATATCAAGAATCTGAAATGTGGATTAAGAATGACTATCAGAGGGAATATGGGATACAATAAAAATGAAGTAACTGACATAAAAGAGTTGAACCGTACCGCCAGCGGATATTACTATCCATATCGTAAAACCGGCTATTCTGCAGGACAACAGTTCGGATATCTGATTGACTATTCCAACGGAAACGGCTACTATAATAGCCAGGGAGGAAATAGATAAAAGCGGTCTGCGATTCTCTGGTGCTTCTCCGCGCCCAGGTGATTTCATTTACAAAGACTTAAATAACGACGGAAATATAGATGAGCGTGACCAGGCACCGATGGACAAAGCCCAGACACTACCTACACTTTCTTATGGTGGTTCTATTCAACTGGAATACAAAAACTTTGACTTGTATGTTCAGTTACAAGGTGTATCAGGTACAGCAGCCTATTACAGTGGATGCGGTATCTTCGATAATGCTTACCAAGGAGTGTACACAGACCTGCACCGTAATGCCTGGACAGCAGATCGCTATGCGGCAAATGAAAAAAAATCAGCTATCCGGCTTTGACCACAGGAAGGCTCTTCAAGTCTCCAATCGAATGAATTCTTCTATTCCAAAAATAACTATATGAGATTGAAGAATGTAGTATTAGGTTATACACTTCCTAAACGTTGGAGCAGTAAGCTGAAACTGGAGAAAATGAGATTCTATATCAGCGGAGCCAATTTGTTGACCACCTCATCTCTCAAGTTCGATAATCTGGACCCGGAACAATATTCCTACTCTGTATACCCCATTTACAGAACATTTAACATAGGACTTAACCTGAATTTCTAAAGACTGAAGTTATGAAAATAAATAAAATCATATCAGGAGTATTCTCCTTACTCATATTATCCTCATTCATAGGATGTACTGAAATTGAAGATCATCCGGACGGGTACCGTACGGATTACAGCGATTTGTTTACCACGAACCGTAAAACGTATACTTATATGAATCAATGTTATGGATGGATTCTGAATTACGGAATGAACTATAACTATACCATGCTAGCTGGTTGTACGGATGAAGCCAAAGATTCCTGGGAACTACAGAACGGAGTTACCCGCAAATGGAATGAAGGACAATTATCTCCCTTCAGCAATCCGCTGGAGGGCATCGAAGGAAAAATCGGAAAACTACAATTATTATTATCAAGGGATTCGTGCCTGCAACATCTTTCTTGCCAATATCCCTACTGCCAGTGTCTACTCGGAAGATATACGTAACAGTTTCAAGGCACAGGTACTTACATTACGCGCTTTCTATTATCTTCAATTGGTGAAACGTTATGGAGGTGTTCCCATCATAACAACTCCCGACTACGATTATGCCAAGGTTAAAGAGGTACATTTGGCGAGTGTACCCGCCAAATATTAGCTGATTGTCAGGCTGCTATTGATATTCCCACTGTTGAAGAATGGGGATGGCGTTCCTTAGATAAGGGAGAACTACCGTCACGTTATGACAAAAAGCCATCTGTGCAGCCATCCGTTCACAGATATCACTCTATGCAGCCAGTCCTCTGTACAATGACGGAACAATCACTTGGACAGAAGCCGCAGAAATTACTAAAAAGTCTCTGGATGACTGTCTGGCGAACAATTATGAACTTTATAAGAAACAGCCGAATGCTACAGGCTGGTTATTCTCCTTATGATGTGTATTTCTATTCGCGCACTGACTTGCCGGTAGTTAATGACAAAGAAACCATTATGGAAGTTGGACAAATGTATATGTGGAATTATGCTGGCCTGCCAACTACCGACGGCCAGACAGATGCCGGTGCGTGTCCGTCGCAAGAGCTACTTGATGCCTATGAAGTTGTGAACGGTGACATGACAGAATCTTATCCTCTGCTCAATTTAGAGAGCCCTTATCTAGATGCCAATCATCTGCAGCCTAACTTGAATTCGGCTGTTGAAGGTCTCTACAATCGAGCCAAACCGTATGAGAACCGTGATCCGCGTCTTAAAGCTTTCTATTTATTACGATGGTTCCAAACTAAACCTGGAAACCGGTGCACTACTCTCAACCAAGACAGGAGGAAACTGTGCACTTGATCCCAGTAACGCACGTTACACCTGTACCGGCTATTATACGCGTAAGTTCTCACATTATAAATCCGGACGTTCCGGCAATCTGGATGGTTACTTCAAAGAGTTCCGCCTGGCTGAATTATATTTGAATTATGCAGAGGCAGCTAATGAAGCATCCACTACCGGAACTGTACCCAATGATGCCGTAGACGCAGTCAATGCAGTACGTTCCAGAGTAGGTATGCCAGGCATTCCTTACGGATTATCCTGGTGATCAATTTCGTCTGCGAATCAGGAACGAAAGACGCGTAGAACTTGCTTTTGAAGAACACCGTTTCTTTGATGTACGCCGTTGGAAGATGCTGGATCAAACAGATAAAGTAATTACCGGAATGAAGGCAAAACTCAGATGGAAGTTACTCCCGTTTTGTAGTAGATAATAACCGAAAAGCATATAGTGAAAAATTCTATTATATCCAATACCGGGTGACGAAGCGATCCGGTTACAGAATGCTTCAGGAACTAACTGTCAGAATCCGGGCTGGTAATCAAATCTAAAAAATACAGATTATGCAAAAAGTGGTTATTAACTATTATGATTGCCATACTTCCTGTTATCACTGCATGTTCTAAAACCGATACGGAAGTATCTGTACCGGAAGAAGAAAACAGGAAAGAAAAACAGAGATTAAGTTCCTTCAACTCAACTTATGGGTGGAGTGTACCAAGGTGGAGCATGCTCCGGAATATCTGATAGAACAGATTGCTACCCTACAGCCAGACATTGCTACATTTTGCGAATTATATAAAGGTCCACAAGACGATCCCGTGATGCCTAAACTAATGCAAGGGCTTAAAGATAAAGGGACTCATCTATTACGATGCACGAATAGACGGAAGAGCGGTCATATCAAAAATATCCGATCAAAGAGACAGAACGCATCAACAAATGGATGTTCAAAGCGATTCTGGATGTCAATGGGAAACGAGTGCCGTTTACCCGGCACATTCAGAGTATCGTTACTACACCTGTTACTATCCCCGGGGATACAATGACGGTAGCGTTAATTGGGATAAACTTCCGGCTCCTATCACTGATGTAAACAAGATACTTGCTGTCTGCGAAGAATCAGACCGTATAGAATCCGCCCAAGCCTTTATCAACAACGCTGCCAAAGAGCTAGAGCAAGGAGCACTCGTATTTTTTGCCGGAGATCTGAATGAGCCTTCTTATCTGGATTGGCAGGCGATACAAAAAGATCTATTCGATCATCGCGGATGTATCGTCAATTGGGGAACTTCCAAATTGTTGGTTCAACGGGGATATAAAGATGCCTACCGGGTAATTCATCCCGATCCGGTGAAATGTCCGGGATTCACTTTTCCAGCAGACAATAAATCAGTCATTCCAGAGAATCTCTCATGGGCACCGGAGGCAGATGAACGCGAACGAATTGATTTCGTTTACTATTATCCAAATAAAAATCTACAAATAAAAAGTGCCCAGATAGTAGGTCCAACAGGCTCTATTGTACGCGGACAAAGAATAGAAGAACAAACCAAAGATCCAATCATTCCGCCCGTAAACAATCAGTGGCCAAGCGATCATAAAGGAGTGCTGATTACGTTTTATATCAAAGAGTAATTACAATGATTAACAGGATGCAAAAAAGTGGATATACGTCATTATACTCCTGACCGATACTCAATAAGAAGTTATACACAGAAGACCATAAATCTCAATATTCCTGTTGAGCAAAAACTGGATGTTCGATAACGAACATCCAGTACGCTTCATGCTGGAATTGACATCTGCACAGTCAGGTTTTTTTCGGATAGGATACGCATGGACATTGCAACAGATTTCGGCAATGCTGTATCGTCTACCTTTATAACCTACTCTTTCGGAACAGATTCGATAGCTCCCGGTGGAGGCTTTCGCAGTCGTGCATCAGTCACTCTCACGAATCTCACTCCCGGATTTTACCAGGTTTGTTTCATTGCCGGCACCGACACTCTGAAACATTTCTTCTTTGGATACGAAGCCGAACAGATTTTATCCAAACCGGATGGTCCCCCTAACTTAAAAAAAAAGATTTTGGAATAAAACCATCACCGAACTTAAACGTGTACACCCTGCCTATAAAATGACACGTCTACCTGAATCTTCGAAGCCAGAGCGTGATGTTTACGAAGTAGAAATGCGCTCGCTTGAAGGAGAAATCTTACGGGGGTATTGGGCAGTCCCTACAGATGGTCAGAGTCATCCTACTGTAGTGGTTTATCAAGGTTATGATGCCGTCACCTGGATTCCCAGTCCCGACGACTATCCCGGTTGGTGTATCTTGGTCATTCCACCCCGTGGACAAAGGCCTCAACAAACCTTATAACCGCTTTGGTGAGTGGATTGCTTTCGGACTGATTCACCCAAACATTACTATTACAGAGGTGCTTTTGCTGATACAGTCCGCAGTATTGATTTTATTTTTGCTCAGCCATGCTTTGACGGACAAAACCTTTTTGCTACAGGTATTTCGCAAGGTGGAGCGCTCACATTAGCAGCAGCGTCACTCGACCATCGTATTTCCGCAAAAATGCGCCTATCGTAATTTTTCTGTCAGACTATCCCGATTATTTCCGTTTGGTTCACTGGCCTGCCAACTTGGTATTCGAAGGAGCTGCCCGGCAGAATATTGACAAAGATAAAATATTCTCATTACTAACTTACTTTGACTTGAAGAATCTGACCGGATGGATCAAATGCCCAGTATTAATGGATTCGGACTTCAGGACAACATTACACCACCACATACAAATTTTTGCAGCATACAATCACATCCGTACACCTAAACGCTGGATATGTTACCCTACATCAGGACACTTTGCGAAATTGCTACATGCGGCTAAT
>VOFJ01003405.1_pt1 | contig 70043 bp, 61 predicted proteins | sample 5384081 | NCBI WGS metagenome assembly VOFJ01 (sample SAMN12384729, study PRJNA508395) | human gut metagenome | isolation source: healthy gut I | host: Homo sapiens | reverse complement strand
CTGCCGTCGGCCATGGGGTCGCTGTTTCTGAACTTCCATTACCGGGGCTTCGAAGCCGTGCTGCACACGCAGGCCGTAGGCAAACAGTATTTTACCAACGACGAGAACGAGACGCTCTCGCTCGGCCGCTACTGCGTCACCAACCTCAATCTGGGCTACACGTTCCGCACCCGCGCCGCCCGAAGCGTGCGGCTGGGCCTGCAGATCAACAACCTCTTCAACGCCGAGTACGAAAGCAACGGCTACGGCTATTCGTACATGGACACGTGGAGCGACCCGACGCCCCGGCGCATCGACATGGCCTACTACTTCGCGCAGGCGCCCCTGAACGTGCTGGCCAACGTCACGGTAAAGTTCTGACGGGCAAATTCCGTCCTCCCGGAACCCGATCCGGAGGGACGCAACGCAGATAAAACGATGGATTGGAAACTTATCCTGCAGATTGCCGGCGTGGTGCTGGGGCTGCTCTATCTCTGGCTCGAATACCGCGCCGATATCCGGCTGTGGATCGTGGGACTCGTCATGCCGCTGGTCCACGGCGCGCTCTACTACAAGGCGGGGTTGTACGCCGACTGCTCGATGCAGGTCTACTACGTACTGGCAGGACTCTACGGCTGGCTCGTATGGCGCAACGCCCCGCACAAAAAGGCCAAAACGGCCCGGAACGCGGCAGCGGCAGGACCGACCGATCAAACGGCCGGAAGCGAAGCACTCGCGGGGGGACACAACAGCCAACCGGACCGGAACACAACGGCGGGACATAGCGACCAAACGGCCTGCAATGCAGGACCCGAAGCGGCCCAAACAGCCCGGAGCGCAGAACCCGCCGCCGTCCGGATCGGGCATACGCCCCTGCGCTATGGAGCAGGACTGATCGCAGTCTACGCCGCGGCGCACGCCGGAATCTATTTCCTGCTCTCCCGGTTCACCAACAGCACCGTGCCCTTCTGGGACGCGATGACCACGGCGGCGAGCATCGTGGCGATGTGGATGCTCTCGCGCAAATACATCGAACAGTGGCTCGTCTGGCTGGCCGTCGATCTGACAACGATCGGGTTGTATCTCTCTACAAAGGGAATCCCCCTCACCGCGGGACTCTACGCCCTCTACTCGGCGCTGGCCGTGGCCGGATACCTGCGCTGGCGCAAGCTCGCGGCACAAGAAACGACCGGCGCCGCAAAGTAACGCAGGCGAAGAATCACTACGGCGCAAGGCGCCGCCGACGCTGAGCAACACGACGCGAGTGAGACACAGCAGAGCAGCACAACGCGGAACGACGCCGGCACTGGGCCGCCGAAACTCAGCGACCATTACGAATAACGCAGTAACGCAGGGTACGCCCCACGTTGCTGCGTTTTCGTATCCGGTTCTGTTCCGCAGAAAAGGACAACGCCCCAAAGTTTCGGAGTCCCTTCCCGGCAAAAAGCAAGGTCCGCAACGGAAAGCCCCCGCATAAGCAGTCCAATCCCAGCCCTCCGCCATAAATCGTCCCACTCCGGCGCGCTCTCCTGCATCAACGGTTTCAAGCATAACAGCGGCTCACACCCGCAAACAGCGAGGTCCGCTCCGGAAAGCCGTCTCCGCGTCCCTATTCCGGCAGGCCGTGCTCCCCGACATAGGCGAGGATCTCCTCGCGCAGTGCTTTGGGCGTCACGCTGCACCGCAGCACCAGCAGGTAGGAGTTGCGAATCTGCTCGCGGATAAAGCCGTCGGGCAGGTCGCCCGTGGTGCGGACGGCGTTCCAGTGGCGTTTGTTGAAATGCCACGCCGCACTCACCTCGTCATACTGCTCGCGCAGCAGCACGGCTTCGGCCGGATCGCATTTCACGGCGACCCATTCGAATTCGGCCATGTCGGCGCAGGCGAACATCTTGCCCCCGACCTTGTAGACAAGGGTCGTTTCGTCGAAGGGCGTGCTCTCTTCGGCCATCGGCAGCGACAGACAGTAGTCGCGGAAAGTCAATACATCCATAATCGATCGTTTTTTCGTTCCGGTCCGGCACAATTCCGTCGCAGCGGCGCATTTCCACGGCCGGCCGGAATTACTCGCCACCCAAAGATATATAATTTTTGGCACACGTATTGCGTCCTGCTCCCAAGTAAAACCAAAATCAAGGAAACGATGAAAAAAATTCTCCTCTGTATCTGCCTGCTGTCGACATTCGCAGCGGGTCTGGTCGGCTGCTCGCAGCAGCGGCAATGGAATCACGAACAGCGCAAAGCGATGCGCGAAGCCCTGCGCAGCTACCGTCAGATGGTCTATCTCGACGACCTTTCGGACGATGAATTCGTGCTCTTTACCGACGAGGTGGCCGGTGATCTGGAAGGGGCCTACCCCGTCTATACGACCTTCGTCGAAATGCCGGGCGTGACCGACACGGTCGACATGGTCGTCGTCACGACCATCGTGGACGAACTGAACGCCGACGCGCACAACATGCGCCATATCTATCCGTACAACTATCTGGTGGCGCAGGGCGTGCTTCCCGCCGGGCTGGACCACCAGCAGCAGAAGGCTTTCTACAACTGCTTCGCAGGCAAGGTGAACGCCGCCTACAGCACCATGTCGCAGTTCTTCAACGCCATACTGGCCGACACGACCGACATGTCGCAGATTCGTCAGATGGAGGCCGGATGCGCCAACGACCTCTTCGACTGGGTGATTACCGAAGTGGAGGTGACCGAGACCGCCGACTGACAGAACCGGGACCGCATAACCGGGACAACCGGAATCGCACGGCAAACGACGCGCAGCCGCACGGTCCGCGCACAAAAAAGGCAGGCTTTTGCAAAAGCCTGCCTTTTTTGTTTCAGATTCTCATCGGTTCACATACCCGATCGACGAACAATCCGATAACGGAACGTCAAAAAACAGCAGCGACGAATTCACAGCATTATTCAATAGGAAGATTGTGCTGTTTCAAAAACGAGAGTTTATCCCAATACCCTCTCTGAAAGACGATTTTATCGTTTTTCACATGAAAAAATCCACATCCGCGAAGTCCGAGCTGATCTTTCCATTCCATTATCGCCCATTCTCCATCTTCAAAAATATTCTCTACGATACAAACCATTTCAGCCGTTGCAAATTCATTTGCAAACATTTCATGGATCGCCGTTTTACCTACCACCGGTTTATTCGCAACCTGATGGTTTACCGCATCTTCGGCATACAGCTCCGTAAGACGGACCGCATCGGCGGCATTAAAGCGGTCTATCCACTTTTCCAAAACTTCTTTAGGCGTCATAATCATACTTGATTTATAGTTCGGATTTACCTTCCAAGCGGCTTCCGAGTGTTATACATCGTTTTTAAAGAGACTAACGTATATTTTCCGCTTCTTCCCGGAAACGCCGCCCGACACGACCGCTTGCCGCACGCCGTTTTCCGGTGCAGATTCCGGCCGAGGCCGCTACTTTCCCTCGCACGGACACTCGCCGCGCTCCTGCCGGTCGTAGAACTCCCGGCCCACGACGATACGGACCGCCTTGTGGAGAATCGAGAATTCGAGCGGCGTCTCGCCCAGCAGCTCACCGTCCACCTCGACCGAAATTTCGGGCGACGACTCGATGCGGATACAGCTCCCCCTCTCCTGCAGGATATGCCGGATGCGGTAGATGCCGCCGTTGAACAGGTAGTGGAAGCGGAACAGCAGGTGCCAGAAATGCACGGGACGCACCAGCGACACGTCGAGCATACCGTCGTCGGCCACGGCGTCGGGCAGCTGCTGCATGCCGCCGACGTTGTACTTACAGATGCCGATGGCGATGCTGAACAGCAGGTTGTTGTAAACCAGCCGGTCGTCGACCCACACCTTCACGCCCGTCGACTTGTAGCGGAAGAAGTTCTTGACCAGACACCACGTGGAACGCCAGCGGCTCTTGCGGCCCTTTTTCTTGAGGTGCGAAAGCTTGCGCACCATCCGCGCGTCGAAACCCGCGCCGCTACGTTGGCCATATAGCGGCTCTGGCGGTAGTGCGACTCCTCGTACGACACCACGCCCACGTCCTGCAGGAACGAGTAGCCCTCGCCGATGGCCTTCACGGCATCCTGATAGCGGTTCGAAATACCGAACGTGCGGACCCAGTCGTTGCCCGTTCCCACGGCGATCACGGCCAGCAGCACCTCGTCGGGACAGACCTCCTGCTGGATGAAAAGTCCGTTCACCACCTCGTGCAACGTGCCGTCGCCGCCCACGACGATGATATTGCGGTAACCCTCCTTGACGGCCGACACGGTAAGTTCCGTGGCGTGGAACTTATGCTCCGTGAAGACCGGTTCGCAGACGATATGGGCGTCGCGCAGGAGCTTCGATATCTGCGGAAAATGGTCAAGCCCGCGGCCGCCTCCGGCCACGGGATTGACAATGACGAACCATTTGACCTTGTCGGCTTCCAAAGCGCACTACTTTTTGGGAATATTGCGCAGCGTATCGACCATGAAGTCGTAGAACTGCCCACCGACGCGATCTCCACCTTCTCGTCGGGCGAATGGGGATAGCAGATCGTGGGTCCGAACGAAATCATGTCCATCTTGGGATATTTGCTGCCGATGATGCCGCATTCGAGTCCGGCGTGGATCGCCGTCACGGCGGGTTCCTTGCCGTAGAGGGCCTTGTAGGAAGCGGTCATGGCCTTGAGGATCGGCGACTCCATGTTCGGATTCCAGCCGTCGTAGCTGCCCGTGAGCTGCACCTTGGCCCCGGCCAGAGAGAATACCGCGGCGATCGCTTCGCCCAGCGCGGCCTTCTCCGAGTTCACCGAACTGCGCAGCAGGCACTGCAGTTTGACGCTCTTGCCGTCGGAGACCACGCGCGCGAGATTGCTCGAAGTCTGCACCAGTCCGGGCATCGACACCGACATGCGCTGCACGCCGTCGGGACAGCCCACAACGGCTTTGGTCAGCTTGGCGGCCACGTCGGCGGCGATCCGCTCCTTCGGGGCTTCGCACTCCTTCAGTTTGATCGACACGGCGTCCTCGATGCCGGCATATTCGGCCTTTATGACTTTTTCATAGGCTTTCAGCTCCTTGGCGAAAGCTTCGTACTCCTTGGTTTTGACCATCACGACCGCCTCGGCTTCGCGGGGAATGGCGTTGCGCAGGCCGCCGCCGTCCACCGAGCAGAGCACGACATCGTGCGAGGCCGACGCGGCGTTCAGGAAACGGAACAGCACCTTGTTGGCGTTGGCGCGCTGGCAGACGATCTGAATGCCCGAATGGCCGCCCTTGAGTCCCTTGACCGTGATCCGGGCCGCGGTGTAGTTGCGCGCGGGCGTCGGCTCGGCGGCATATTTGAAGACGATGTTCGCGTCCAACCCTCCGGCGCAGCCCACGTACAGCTCGCCCTCGGTCTCCGAGTCGAGATTCAGCAGAATGTCGCCGTGCAGCAGCCCCTTTTTCAGCCCGAACGCGCCGTCCATACCCGTCTCCTCGGTGGCCGTGAAGAGCGCTTCCAGCGGACCGTGTACCAGCGAATCGTCCTCCAGCACGGCCAGAATGGCCGCCGCGCCGATGCCGTTGTCCGCACCGAGCGTCGTGCCGTCGGCCGTCACCCACTCGCCGTCGACATAGGCGTCGATCGCATCTTTCGTGAAGTCGAACTTCTTGTCGTTGTTCTTCTGGGGCACCATGTCGAGGTGCGCCTGCAGGATGACGCCCTTGCGGTCCTCCATACCTTTCGAGGCGGGTTTGCGGACATAGACGTTATGTGCGGCGTCCTCCTTGCATTCGAGTCCTTTCTCCCGTGCGAAATCCATGACGTATTTGCGGATCTTCTCCTCGTGCGACGAGGGGCGCGGAATGCGTACGATCTGAGCGAAATGCTTCCAGACCAGCGCCGGCTTCAGGGCCGCGAGATTGCGTGTGTCGTTCATAAAAGTAGGTTTTAATGATATGTTATTGTTTTTCGTATTTTTCATCCTCGTTCAGCCCTGCCGGTCATTGCCGCCGCCTTTGGCGTCGTTTGCAGGTCTGACCCTCCCCTAAACTGCGGGCAGCAGGCGAGGGCAAAACTCGTTTTGCCGAGCCGCCACAGCAGTCACGGCGCACGTTTGTCGCTTTAGCGACGCGCCGTAATCCCCTCCTCGGAGGGGACTTCTCGCATGCGGCCGGGTTGCGGACCTAAACTTTTCCCGCCCGTGCGGACGGCCGCAACAGTCACGGCGCACATTTGCCGTTTCAGCGACACGCCGTAATCCTCTCCCCGGAGGGAACTTCCCGCATGCGGCCGGAAGGCCCGTCCCGGAGCAACCCCGTCCTTACTTTTCAGCTTTGGACAGGTCCGTCCCGCACTTGTCGAACGCCTCGACGATATGTTTCACCAACGGGTGGCGCACGATGTCGCGCACGTCGAATTCGACGATGCCGATACCCTCCACCTCGCGCAGAATCTCCATCGTGCGCACCAGCCCGCTGTCGCTTTTGCGCGGCAGGTCGATCTGCGTCACGTCGCCCGTGACGATGAACTTGGCGTTGCGGCCCATGCGCGTCAGGAACATCTTGATCTGCGAGAGCGTCGTATTCTGCGCCTCGTCCAGAATGACGAAGGCGTTGTCGAGCGTGCGGCCGCGCATGTAGGCCAGCGGCGCGATCTGCACCGTGCCCTCCTCCAGATACTTCGCCAGCTTGGCAGGCGGAATCATGTCGTTCAGCGCATCGTACAGCGGCTGCAGGTAGGGGTCCAGCTTCTCCTTCATGTCGCCGGGCAGGAACCCAGCTTCTCGCCCGCTTCGACCGCCGGGCGCGTGAGGATGATACGCCGCACCTGCTTCTCCTTCAGGGCGCGCACAGCCAGCGCGATGGCCGTATAGGTCTTGCCCGATCCGGCGGGTCCCACGGCGAAGAGCAGGTCGTTCCTGTCATAAAGTTTCACCAGCCTGAGCTGGTTGACCGTGCGGGCGCGGACGATGTTGCCGTTGTTGCCGTAGACGATCACGTCCTTGTCGACCGGGGCCTCCTGCGCCGCGATGCCGCCCGCAAAGCACTGGTCGATGACCTGCGACGAAATGTGTCCGTATTTGAGATAATAGGCCACCAGCCCCTCCATGCGCCGGGCGAAACGCTGCGTGTCGGCCTCCGGGCCGAGGACCTTGAGCGACTGCCCGCGCGCGACGATCCTGAGCGTGGGGGTGAAGCGATTTCATCTGGTCGAGGTAGACATTCCGCGGCCCGTACAGCTCGCGGGGGGATGACGCCTTCGAGTGTGATCTTTTTCCGACGCGTTTTCGTCATAGACCGATCAGAATAAATATCCGAAGTTAAGCGCCACGTTATAAGTGCGGAGTTTGTCGAGCTTGCCGCCGTCGGGAAGCACCACGTCCTTCTTGCTTTTGAACTGGCCGTTGTAGCGCAGGTCCACCAGCAGATGGCCCAGCAGCTTGACTCCCGCGCCCACCGTGTAGGACATCGTGGGACGCACGCGGCCGAAATCGAGCAGGTCGCCGCCCGACTTCTGCTTGCAGTCGTTCATCACCGTAAAGACGGGACCGGCATAGATCCGCACGGGACGCAGCAGGCGGAACGACAACAGCACCGGCACGTCGATGGAATTGGACTTGAGGTTGATCTCCTTCTGCCCCTCAGGACGGATGCGAAGCCCCTGACGCACATAGAGTATCTGCGGTTCGACGGCGAAAGCCCCCAGATTGACCGCCGTGGTGATACCGGCCTGCCAGCCCAGTTTGTTCTTGACGTCGGTGCCCGACATGTTGGTCGTATAGTCGGGGATGTTGATGCCGCCCAATACGCCCCATTCGATCCGGGTGCGGGGCCGCTGCGCCGCGGCGTTCAACACGGCCCGCAAACAATAGGGTAATACGATTTTGCGCATCATCGGCTTCATTTTTTATTGCTTTATTTTCAGTTTGAAGCTCGCCCAGAGCATGTAGCCCACGCACATGGCGACGAACAGCATGCCCCCAGGTGCGGGTTGCCCGAAGCGCGGATGATCGCCCCGCAGACGGGCCCCGAGACGGCCCCGGCGGCGATGGCCATAATCATCAGCCCGGCAACCTCGTTGGCCTTTTCGGGCACGGCCTTGGTCGCCACGGCGTAGAACGTCGCGAAAACGCAGGCCATGGCGAATCCCAGCGCTCCCACGGCGGCGGCGTAGATCGCCGCCTCGTTGCGCCGCGAACAGCAGCGCCGCGCAGAGCGCCAAAGCCCCCGCCATGTTCCAGCGCAGGTATTTCACGTCCGACACCCGCACCAGCACCCACGCCCCGACGAGCGTGCCGACGATGCGGCAGGCGTAGAAGCCCGTGGTGGTGAGTATCGAATCGGGGTTGTCGATCAGCCGCACCGACAAAAAGCCGATGCCCACGTCGGCGGCGATAAAGCACGCCACACCCAGTGTAGAGAGCAGCACGGCGCGGTTTTTCAACAGACGGAAGCAATCGGACAATCCGGCGGCGCGCCCCGCCTGTGCGGGCTCCGGAACCGTGGTCAACTGAAGCCAGACGCCCCCGGCGACCGTGAGGCCCGCATAGATCGGCAGCAGCAGCCGCCACGAACCCGTCAGCGCCACGAGCCCCGTGACGATCGGCGCCAGCAGCAGGAGCGAGGTATTGCGGAAGATCTGGCCCACGGTGAGGTAGCTGGTCATCCGCTCGCCCGGCACGATGGTCGCCAACAGCGGGTTGATGGCCACCTGAAGCGCCGTGTTGCCGATGCCGAACAGCCCGAAGCCGGCGAAATACCACCCCAAGGCGCAGTCGGCGCCCGCGGCGAAGGGCACCATCAGCCCCGCGACGGTGAAGCCGTAGCCCAGAGCGCCGTGGCCTTGCGGCCCCAGCGGTTCATCAGCGCCGCGACCGGGATCGAGAGCACCAGAAACCAGAGGAAAACCATCGTCGGCAGGAAGCTCACGGCAGCCTGCTGTCCGGGCGGGAATTCGGCGGCGATGCGGCCCGTGATCGGCGCCACCATGTCGCAGAAACCCATGATGAAGAAGCCCGCAAGCACGGGGCCGAGCAATCGTTTATCTACTTTGTCTACGCTCATCCGAGACGGAATTTCGGGTTCCAAATTTTTCAAAGTTACATTATTTTCCGCAAAAAACGCGCTTCCGGCGGCGATTATTTCACAATCGCCTCTCTTCGCCGCGCGATAAACACATTCCAATAAACAAAAAACGTGCGAGATACGCAGCGGCGGCGGGACTGGTCACCGTCATGGCTTATGCCCGGCGAACAGGAGGCCGTTTTTTCCCGAAACAGCCGTTCGCACGCGAAAAAGCGGCCGCCGTATCGACGGATTAGTCCGCAGCGCGAGAAAACGCCACGCACCGTTTGGACGGGAACGCAGATTTTATTATATTTGGTGTCGTAACGACACCTTTATCCGTCGGAAAGCCCCGCCGAACCGCTTCGGATTCGGTTTTGCGCTCCTCCGGCCCTTACGCAGCCCCGGCTGCAAAAACAACCTGCGCCCATGTTGCTCTTCGCACACATAAACCTGACGCTGCCGCTCGAAGACCCGATCCTGAAATTCCTGCTGATCCTGGTCATCATCCTCGCGGCTCCGCTGCTGCTGAACAAACTCAAAATCCCCTATTTGCTGGGGCTGATCATCGCGGGCGCGGTGATCGGACCCCACGGCCTCAACCTCGTGCTGCGCGACAGCAGCATCATTCTCTCGGGTACGGCCGGACTCCTGTACATCATGTTCCTCTCGGGGCTGGACATGGACATGTCCGATTTCCGCCGCAACAGCTGGCGAAGCCTCATCTTCGGACTCTACACCTTCTGCGTCCCGCTGGCCTTCGGCATACTGGCCGGTTACTACCTCCTCGGCTTCCCGATCTACTCCTCGATCCTGCTCGCCGGACTGTTCGCCTCGCAGACGCTCATCGCCTACCCCATCGTCAGCAAACTGGGCATCGCCCGCGACAAGGCCGTCACGATAGCCGTCGGCGGCACGGTCATCACCGACACGCTGGCCCTGCTGCTGCTCACCGTGATCGTCGGCATGGCCACGGGCAACGTCGACGACATGTTCTGGTGGCGGCTCGCAGGCTCCGTCATCCTCTGCATCGCCATCATCGTCTTCCTCTTCCCGCTGCTGGCCCACTGGTTCTTCAAGCAGGTCAGCGACAACGTCTCGCAGTACATCTTCGTTCTGGCGATGGTTTTCCTCGGAGCCTACCTCGCCCACATGGCCGGGCTGGAACCGATCATCGGCGCGTTCCTCTCGGGACTCGCGCTCAACCGACTGATCCCCCGCACCTCGCCGCTGATGAACCGCATCGAGTTCGTCGGCAACGCCATCTTCATCCCCTTCTTCCTGATCGGCGTGGGCATGCTGATCGACTACCGCGCCTTCTTCCGCGACTGGGAGAGCCTCGAAGTAGCGGCCATCATGATCGTGCTGATCACGGCGGCGAAATTCGTCGCCGCATGGTTCACGCAGAAGACTTTCCGCCTCTCGCCCGACCAGCGGACGGTGATCTTCGGCCTGAGTTCGGCCCACGTGGCGGCGACGCTGGCCGCCGTGATGGTGGGCTACAACGTCATCCTGGGCCACACGCCCGACGGCGAACCGATCCGTCTGCTCAGCGAGAGCGTGCTCAACGGCACGATCCTGATGATTCTGGCCACGTGCACCGTCTCGACCTTCGCCACGCAGCGCGGCGCCCACAACATCGCCATGCGCAGCGCCCAGGCCCCCCGAAGACAAGCAGCCGCGCCAGGAGACCACATCCTGATCCCCGTGTCCGACGAACGCACGGCCGACGAACTGGTCTGGTTGAGTTCGATGCTCAAGCGCGCCAAGGAGCCGAACGGGCTATACGCCCTGCACGCCATCGACAACAAGGTGGAGGACCCGAACGTCGAGAAACGCGCCCAGAAAATCCTCGACGCCGCGGCGACGGCGGCCGCGGCGGGCGACATCTATTTGCAGGAGCTGCTGCGCTACGACGTGAACATCTCCAACGCCATCGTCAGCGTGGTCCGCGAACGCAACATCACCGACATCGTGATGGGCATGCATCACGCCTCCCCGGCCGTGCCGGGGCTGACGGGCATCCCCGGGGCATCGGGTCCCGGCATCGGGAAAATGGCCGCCGACGTGCTGGCGCGGAGCAACGTCACGACCTTCATCTCTACAACCCCGTGCAGCCGCTGAACACCATCAAGCGCCACCTGATCGTGGTGCCCGAGAAGGCCGAGCAGGAGGCGGGATTCCAGATGTGGCAGCGCCGCATCCGCCGCCTGGCCGAAAACTCGGGGGCCAGAATCGTCGTGTTCGCCCCGGAGGCGACGCTGGAATACCTCCGCCCCAAAGGCCGCAAGCGTCCGGCGAACATCGACTTCGTGCCTTTCGCGCAATGGGACGACCTGCCGTCGCTCGAACACGACATCCGCGCCGACGACTGCCTGTGGTTCGTGATGAGCCGCCGCGACCGCGTCTCGTACAACCCCGTGATGAGCCGCATCCCGGCCTATCTCGAACATTTCTTCTCCGGATACAGCTCCGTGCTGCTCTACCCCGTGCAGGCGGGCGACACCGAAAAGCCGCTATATCTGACAGAAATAAATTTGGCATTGCGCCCGGTTTGCGTTATCTTTGCAAATAATTCATGGTGGCATTCCGGTCAGAATCCCGGTCGCGATGCGACAAGCCCCTCCCGAGGGAGGGGTTTGGGTGGGGTCAGACTTGTAAACGCGGCCACAGGCCGCGACTACCGGCCGTCGGAATTGTAAAACGGAGCAAAAACAGAATAAGACCAAAATATGAGCCTTGTAGCAATCGTGGGCCGTCCGAACGTCGGCAAAAAGCACCCTCTTCAACCGTCTGGTGGGCCAGCGGAAGGCCATCGTCGATGCGACGGCCGGCACCACCCGCGACCGCCACTACGGCAAGACCGACTGGAACGGAAAGGAATTCTCGGTGATCGACACCGGCGGCTACACCGTCAATTCGGAGGATATTTTCGAAGACGAAATCCGCCGTCAGGTACTGCTGGCCATCGACGAGGCCGATGTGATCCTCTTTCTGGTGGAGGTTGCGACCGGCATCACCGACCTCGACCAGCTGATGGCCGATATCCTGCGCCGCACCTCAAAAAAGGTAATCCTCGTCTGCAACAAGGTGGACAACAACGACCAGATCTACTCCTCGCACGAGTTCTACGCCCTCGGGCTGGGCGATCCCTACTGCATCTCGTCGATGTCGGGAAGCGGCACGGGCGACCTGATGGACGCCATCCTCGCAGCGCTGCCCGCGGAGACCGTCGCCGAAGAGGACGAGGACCTGCCCCATATCACCATCGTCGGCCGTCCCAACGTCGGCAAGTCGTCGATGACCAACGCGCTGCTGGGCGAGGAACGCAACATCGTGACCTCGATCGCCGGCACCACCCGCGACTCGATCCACACCCGCTACAACAAGTTCGGCATGGATTTCTACCTCGTGGACACGGCAGGCATGCGCAAGAAGGGCAAGGCGATGGAGGACCTCGAATTCTACTCGGTGATGCGCTCGATCCGCGCCATCGAGAATTCCGACGTCTGCATCCTGATGCTCGACGCCCAGCAGGGACTCGAATCGCAGGACCTCAACATCCACAACCTGATCGTCCGCAACCGCAAGGGCTGCGTGATCGTGGTCAACAAGTGGGACCTCATAGAGAAAGACAACAACACGATGAAGGAGTGGACGGAGTTCCTCCGAAAGAAACTCGCACCGTTCAACGACATTCCGATCATCTTCACCTCGGTACTCAGCAAACAGCGCATATTCGACGTGCTCCAGACCGCGATCCGGGTCTACCAGTCGCGCAAACGCCGCATCTCGACCTCGGAACTGAACGATTTCCTGCTGCCGCTGATCGAGAACTATCCGCCCCCCGCGACCAAGGGCAAATACATCAAGATCAAGTACGTGACCCAGCTCCCGACGCCCACGCCGCAGTTCGCGTTTTTCGTAAACCTGCCGCAGTACATCAAGGAGCCTTACCGCCGGTTCCTCGAAAACAACATCCGCGACCACTGGGATTTTTCGCCGGGGTGCCGATGCAGATTTATTTCCGGCAGAAGTAGGTGTCCGGACGGAATCGCAAGGCAGAACGGCAAGCGGTCCCGAAAAATCCGGTGCTGACAATCCCCCTGAATCCCCCTTTGAAAAGGGGGACTTTCGCATAACGGAGGCCCGATGCAGATTTACTTCCGGCAGAAGTAGGTGTCCGGACGGAATCGCAAGGCAGAACGGCAGGCGGTCCCAAAAAATCCGGTGCTGACAATCCCCCTGAATCCCCCTTTGAGAAGGGGGACTTTCGCATAACGGAAACCCGATGCGGATTTACTTCCGGCAGAAGTAAGGAGGGCCTATTCCGTGACAAACGCAAATCCCTCCGGAGTTCCGGAGGGATTTGCATTATGCTTTCCGCCGCTCGAGCAATCGCCGGGCGGTGTCGGAGAGCAGAACCACGGCACCCGCCAGGATGGCCGTGTCCTTGATCACGAGCCGCCCCGCACCCGACAGCAGCGGAAACCCGTATTCGCCGCTCCCCAGGTCGGGAACCCACACCTCGGGCGTGGTCGCCAGGAACGAAAGGGTTCCGAGCGTCATCACGATGGCCAGCAGTTCGCCGACCAGCCCCACACGCCTGGAGAAGAACCCGAAAAAGGTCAGCAGGCCGATCGACATGATCAGCAGGCCCAGCCCGTGCGAAAACCCGTAGGTGTTGTTCTTCACGTGCCATTCGTGTTTGGCCGCGTCAAAACTCCCTTCAGGCAGTTTATACTGCCTGTACTCGGGTGCTTTTTCGTTGTAGAAGAAGCTCATGAAGGGGCTGTTGGCCACGAAGGGCACGATACCCTCGGCTTCGTAGTTCCAGAACTTGAGTCCGCCGATCCAGACGAAGATTATCAGAATGGCGACCCGGATCATACCGAGGCCCAGCCGCTGCGAGCCGGCGACGATTTTCAGAAAGCCGTAAAACAGGCCGGAGAGTTTTTGCATCATCGTTATTCGGTTTTTAGTGTTTCGATGGTGCAAAGTTCCGCATTCCCGGCCTTCGGAACGATAGCAGGACCGCCGGAAATATTGGCGATTATTCCCGTTGCGTCCGGCGGCGGAAGCCGGTGATGCTCTCGCCGTTCATCTTGGCGAAGAAGCGGCTGAACGCCGCCGTGTCCTCGTATCCCAGCAGGTAAGCGACCTCCTTGGCGCTCTTGTCGGTGTAGAGCAGCAACCGCCGCGCCTCGGCGTTCACGCGGTCGTGGATAACGCTCAAGGCGAAGGGCGGCCACAGGCGGCGAAGAGGTTGGAAAGGGTCTTGGGCGAGCGGTGCAGCAGTTCGGCGTAGTCCTGCACGCGGCGGCGGGTGCGGAAATGCTCGTCGACAAGCACGTAAAACCGCCGCACGATGTCGAACAACTGTTCCTGCGGCCCGTCGGCCCCGAAATGCTCGCGCGCCGCGCGCGTACATACGATAATGAAGCGTTTGAGCTGCATGCGAAGCATCTCCTCGCGCAGGCCGTCGTTCACCTCGTATTCGGCGCACAGTTCGTCGACGATGCGCCCGAGGACTTCCTGCCGCTGGGCGGAGAGCGCCAGCCGCAGCGGTTCGGAGGAGCCGTTGAACAGCAGCCCGTTGCACGAAACCTCGCCGTCGTGACCGAAAATGCAGTAGAAATTGCTGTCGAACAGCAACGAAAGACAGTCGCCGTCGGCACGGAGGCTGCCGACGTGGTGCAGGGGCGTCAGCGAAACGATCTCCCCGGCTTCGAGCCGCATCGGAACATGGTCGACTTCCAGCGACAGCGCGCCCTGCCGCACCCAGAGGAATTTGTAGAGGTCGGGGCGCCGCGTCAGCTCCGCATCGCGGAGGTCGCGGCACAGGACGAGGTTGCCCTTCAAGGGGGTGCTGAATGCTATATCCATAGTTCCGTTGACCGGTTTATTTCAGAAAAGGATTGACGACCCGGTCCACATATTTTCTCCGGAACTCGGACTCCCGGTACACGTAATCCACTGCCGTGAACCGGATTTCATCCCCGGACTTGCTGATTCCGGACCGCAGGACCTCTACCTTCCCGTCGCAACGCGTCCCGAGGGGGACGAAGCAACCGTCGGCAATATCGAAAGCAAACTCCCGGATACCCCGGATCACGACAGCGGGGTGCTGCAATTCCCTTGCATCGGGAAATGTCCGGATCAGGACGGCAAACCCGACCTTCTCCACCTCCGTGACCAGCATGGCCGCAAAAAACTCACGGCTGAAATTCAAATCAATCATTGCAGGCAAAACTGTTTCAGCGAACGGTCCCGATTCCCGGAACCGCCGTTCCGTTTCTCAAAGATAACGCCCCGGACCGAAATATCCGCACATTCGGCCGGAAATTTTCAGCCCGCACGCTGTTCCGTTCGGGCACGATTTTGGCTGCTATAAGTTTTAGTTATGGCACTATCAATATTATCTGCTTGTTATTCACAGAATTATATCGTACATTTACAAACAGGGAATCCGTCACAACCAAAAACAAAAGCCATATGAACAAAAAGAAACTGACAGCCGAAAACGGCCGGCCCATCGCCGACAACCAAAACATTCAGACAGCCGGACAGCGCGGCCCCGTAACCCTGCAGGACCCGTGGTTTCTCGAAAAACTCGCCCACTTCGACCGCGAAGTCATCCCCGAGCGGCGCATGCACGCCAAAGGATCGGGAGCCTTCGGAACCTTCACCGTGATGCACGACATATCGAAATACACCCGGGCGTCGATCTTCGCCGAGGTCGGCAAGCAGACCCCGTGCTTCGTGCGCTTCTCGACCGTGGCCGGAGAACGCGGCGCCGCTGATGCCGAGCGCGACATCCGCGGCTTCGCCATCAAATTCTACACCGATGCGGGCAACTGGGACCTCGTGGGCAACAACACCCCGGTCTTCTTCCTGCGCGATCCGCTGAAGTTCCCCGACCTGAACCACGCCATCAAGCGCGACCCGCGCACCGGACTGCGCAGTCCGAACAGCAACTGGGATTTCTGGACGCTGCTGCCCGAGGCGCTGCACCAGGTGACCATCACGATGTCGCCGCGGGGCATTCCGGCCTCCTTCCGCCACATGCACGGGTTCGGAAGCCACACTTACAGTTTCTACGACAAGGACAACAAACGCACGTGGGTCAAGTTCCACCTCCGCACCGAGCAGGGGATCAGGAACCTCACCGACGCCGAGGCCGAAGCGGTCATCGCCAAGGACCGCGAATCGAACCAGCGCGACCTGTTCGAGGCCATCGAACGCGGCGACTATCCGCGCTGGCTGATGCAGGTGCAGCTGATGACCGAAGAGCAGGCCCGGACCTATAAAATCAATCCGTTCGACCTGACGAAGGTGTGGTATCACGGCGATTTCCCGCTGCACGACGTGGGCATTCTGGAACTCAACCGCAATCCGGAAAACTTCTATGCCGAAGTCGAGCAGGCGGCCTTCAACCCGATGAACATTGTCGAGGGCATCGGCTTCTCGCCCGACAAGATGTTGCAGGGACGCCTGTTCTCCTACGGCGACGCGCAGCGTTACCGCCTGGGGGTGAACCACAACCTGATTCCGGTGAACAAGCCCCGCTGTCCGTTCCACGCCTACCACCGCGACGGACAGATGCGCACCGACGACAACTACGGCGCAACGACACCCTACGAGCCGAACAGCTACGGCGAATGGCAGGACACGCCGGCCCTCAAGGAGCCGCCCCTGGCCGTCGACGGCGCGGTCTACAACTACGACGAGCGCGAATTCGACGACGATTATTACACGCAGCCGGGCAAGCTGTGGCGGCTGATGACGCCCGCAGACCAGCTGGCGACCTGCGAGAACACGGCGCGCGCCATGGGCGACTCGGAACTGTTCATCAAGCAGCGGCACGTGCGCAACTGCTACAACGCCGATCCGTCGTACGGCGAAGGCATAGCCCGGGCGCTGGGTATCAGCCTCGCCGAAGCCCTGACGGCCGAAGACCCCGCGCATCCCGCGTGGGACAAAAGAAAGAATCCCGCGGCGGCACGCTAAAGCGGTCTGCCGACAAAAATCCCCGAAACCGAGAGGTTCGGGGATTTTCGGTTTATGCCTGCGGCGTCGGTTCACCGCCCTGCGGAGCGCCCCCGCCCTGCGGCTTGTTACCGCGGTTGCGGCCTCCGCGATGGCGTCTGCGGTCGCGGGTTCCGCGGTTGCCTTCGCCGCGGCCCGAAGCATGGTCGCTGTCCGGCGAAGCGGGTTGTACGGCGGCAGATTCCGCTGTCGCAGCCGCCGGGCGTTCGCTGCGGCGGTTCCGATCATTGCGCCCCGAACGGTCGCCCCGTCCGCCGCGTCCGCGGCCCGAGCCGCCGCCCGAACCGGAACGGCCCCCGCTGCGGCCCCCGCGCCCCCGGCCGAAACGGCCGCGGTTTTCGTCGGGAGCGTATTTCGGACCCTCGCCCACGCTCGCGGGCAGTTCGGCCTTGCGGATGTCCCGCTCGATGAACTTCTCGATCTGGTGGAACTTGCCCTGTTCCTCTTCGCTGACGAACGTCACGGCGCTGCCCGAGGCCGCCGCGCGGGCCGTACGGCCGATGCGGTGGATGTAATCCTCGGGGTCGTGCGGCACGTCGTAGTTGATCACCAGTCCGATGTCTTCGATGTCGATGCCGCGCGCCACGATGTCGGTGGCCACGAGGATCGAGACCTTGTTGTTCTTGAAGTCGAGCATCACCTCCTCGCGCTGGGCCTGCTCCAGATCGGAGTGCATGGCCGCCACGTTGAGTTTCATGCGTTTGAGCGTATGCGCCAGCTCCTTGACCTTCATCTTCGACGACGAGAAGATGATCGTCTTCGACTCGGTCGGCTCGGCGAACATCTCGCGGATGATACCAAGCTTCTGGTTCTCATAGCAGACATAGGCCGACTGGTCGATGGCTTCGTTGGGTTTCGAAATGGCGATATTCACCTCGGCGGGATTGCGCAGAATGGTCTTGGCCAGTTCGCGGATCTTCGGGGGCAGCGTCGCCGAGAACATGATCGTCTGCCGCTCCTTGGGCATGTAGGAGATGATCTTCATGATGTCCTCGCTGGAACCCCATGTCGAGCATGCGGTCGGCTTCGTCGAGGATCAGGCATTCGACATGCGAAAGGTCGACGCCGCTGTTCTGCAGGTGGGCGATCATGCGGCCCGGGGTGGCGATCACCACGTCGGCGCCGTTCAGCATGCCGTTCTTCTGGATGTCCCAGCCCTTGCCGTCGCCGCCGCCGTAAACGACCGTGGTCGAGAGGGGCGGGTAATAGGAAAAGCCCTGAAACTGCTGGTCGATCTGCTGCGCCAGTTCGCGCGTGGCACGATGATCACCGATTTCACCACGTTGTCGGGGTTGCCTTCGATCAGCAGTCTGTTCAGCAGCGGCAGCGTATAGGCCGCGGTCTTTCCCGTGCCGGTCTGGGCGCAGCCGATAATGTCGCGGCCCTCCAGGATCACCGGAATCGTATGCTCCTGCACGGGAGTCATCTCGTGGAAATTCATATCCTCAAGGCCGTCGAGGATTTCATCCTCCAGGTCGAGTTCGTCGAAACGCATAGATAATTGTTTTATTTAATTTATAAGCTTTTTCATTTCAGGCACGGGAACGCGTCCGGGCCGAAAGCACGCAAATCCGCCCCCGATACCGCATTTACAGCACGGAGCCGAAAAGCGTCGCAGGCGTACAGCCCGTGATGCGCACCTTCACGTAATCGCCGACCTTGTGGTCCCCGCGGTCGAACACCACCACCTTGTTCTGCGAGGTGCGGCCCGAAAGCTGGTTCTCGTCGCGCTTCGACGTTCCCTCGACCAGCACTTCGAATTCGCGCCCCACGTCGCGCAGGTTGCTCGCGCGGCTCAGTTCGTTCTGCAGGGCGATGATTTCCGAAAGCCGGCGCGACTTCACCTCCTCGGGCACGTCGTCCCCCAGGTGCTTTTCGGCAAAAGTGCCGGGGCGCTCCGAATACTTGAACATATAGGCGAATTCATAGCCCACCTCGCGCATCAGCGAAAGGGTTTGCCGGTGCTCCTCCTCGGTCTCGCCCGAGAATCCCGCGATCAGGTCGGTCGTAATGGCGCAATCGGGCAGGTAGCGGCGGATGGCGGCGATGCGGTCGAGATACCATTCGCGGGTATATTTGCGGTTCATGCGCGCGAGCATCGACGAGGCACCCGACTGGGCGGGCAGATGGATCGCACGGCAGATGTTGGGCATCTCGGCCATGACCTCCAGCAGGCGGTCGCTCATGTCCTTGGGGTGCGACGTGGCGAAACGCACGCGCAGCAGCGGCGAAACCGACGCCACGCGGCGCACCAGTTCCGGGAAATCGACGTCGCCCGTGCGGTAGGAATTGACGTTCTGCCCCAGCAGCGTCACTTCGCGGTAGCCGTTTTCGAACAGACTCCGCGCTTCGGCGACGATGGTCTCCGCGTCGCGGCTCCGCTCGCGGCCCCGGGTGTAGGGAACCACGCAGTAGGAGCAGAAATTGTCGCACCCCCGCATGATCGCCACGAAGGCGCTCACGCCGTTGCGGTCGAGGCGCACGGGGGCGATTTCGGCGTAGGTCTCCTCGGTCGAAAGCAGCACGTTGACGCCCTTGCCGCCCGCTTCGGCGCCGCGCACCAGGCGCGGCAGGTCGCGGTAGGCGTCCGGTCCGGCCACGACATCGACGCCCGCAGGTCCCTCGACCAGCTTTTCGCGCAGGCGTTCGGCCATGCAGCCGATAATGCCCACTACCAGTCCCGGACGCTGGCGCCGGTAGCGTTTCATCTCGGCCAGGCGGCCCCAGATGCGCTGTTCGGCATTATCGCGGATCGAACAGGTGTTGATCAGGATGACGTCGGCCTCGCCGATCTGCTCCGTATAGACGTAACCCTCCCGCTGCATGAGCGAAACGACGATCTCCGTGTCGCCGACGTTCATCTGGCAGCCGTAGGTCTCGATGAAAAGTTTGCGTCCCGCGCCCTGGAGCGGGCGCAGCGTATTGATGTTGAAATCCATTTATTCTGCCTGTATCTCGTTCTTCGGGGAACTGCTTGAAGCCCTCGCCGAAAGTCTCGTAGGCGTCGGTCACCACCACGAACGCCGAAGGGTCGATCTCCTTGATCTTGTGCTGCACGAGCCGCACCTCCTTGCGGCTGACCACCAGAAAGATCATGTCGCGCAGCGAATCGGTGTACATGCCCTTCGACTTGATATAAGTGGCGCTGCGGTCGAGGTCGTCGATGATGAAGCGTTTGAGCTCCTCGTGGTGGTCGCTGATGATGAACAGCAGTTTGTCGTACGACGCGCCGTTCAGCAGATAGGCGATCACGCGCGAGGTGATATAGATCGTGATGAGCGAATAGAGCGTCAGCATCCAGCCGTTCGCGGCCGCCTCGCCCGTACCCAGGCCGAAGCCGATCACCGCCAGTCCCGACAGCACGACGAAGCCGTCGGCCAGCAGGATGCCGGTCGAGAACTTGATGCCGGCAAACTTCTGCAGCAGCATCGCCACGATGTCCGTGCCGCCCGTAGTCGCCTGCTGGCGCACGACGACGCCCTGCCCGACGCCGATCACCACGGCGCCGATGACGCACGTCAGCAGCAGGTCGTTCGAAAGGTCCAGCCGCCCGCCCAGCAGCTGCGACGGGTCCAGCGCCTCGACGGCCTCGGGACTCGGGTAGACCAGCCGCGTGAGGACGTTCATGAAGCCCGGCGTGTAGAGCGCCGCCAGCACCGTGCGCGTGCCGAACCCGCCGCCGAAGACGAGCGCGGAGGTCAGCATCAGCGGAATGTCGAACATGTAGCCGAACGTACCGACCTGGATCGAGGGGAAGATGTTGTGCAGCACGATGCCCATGCCGTAGACCCCGCCCGGCACGAACTTATAGGGATTGACGAAAAGCACGAAACCCGCGCCCATGATCGAGCAGCCGAGAAAAATCAGGAACCACGAGCGCCACCACGCCCACGAACCCATCGGCTCCAGCAAAGCCTTTGTGTTCATACATTAATTCATTTAGAATGCAAAGATACTAAATTCTCCGGAAATGCGGGATACGGCGGCGGTTTTTTCGGGCCCGGCTTCCATATACGGATTTTTTGACTATATTTGCATGAACAAGTTAACACGCGAAAAAGATGATCCTGACGATATATACGGCTACCACCATGATTATCATCGCCTATCTGCTGGGCTCGATTCCGAGCGCCGTGTGGATCGGCAAGAAATATTACGGCATCGACATCCGCGAACACGGCTCGAAGAACGCCGGAACGACCAACATGCTCCGCGTGCTGGGCCGGCGGGCCGCCCTGCCGGTCTTCGCGCTCGACTTCCTGAAGGGATTCGTGGCCGTGACCTTCATCGAACTGATGCAGTACGACGACCTGATCGGCATGAACGACATCATCAACCTCAAGATCGTCGCCGTCTTCGCCGCCGTTCTGGGCCATATCTTCCCGATCTTCGCGGGATTCCGCGGCGGCAAGGGCGTGGCGACGCTCGTCGGCGCCGTGACGGGAATCTATCCGCCGGTGGCGCTGCTGTGCTTCGGCGTGTGGCTGGTGATGCTGATGGTCTCGCACTACGTGTCGCTGGCCTCGATGGTCGCCGGATGCTGTTTCCCCGTCTTCACGCTCATATCGCCCAAAGTCAACGGATCGACGGCCTTCGTGGTATTCTCGTTCGTGATCGCCATCCTGCTGATCTACACCCACCGCAAGAACATCGAACGGCTGAAGGCAGGAACCGAGTCGAAGACCTTCATCTGGAAGCCGCGACGCGTGAAACTCGATGCCGAGGAGCAGAAAAAGAGGGACAAAGAGCACGATACGAAATAATTGCCTCCGGACTTTTCGGCGAAATTATCCGTATAAAAGGATAAATTTCGCGACCGGCATACGGCAAAATAAATTTTTACGTTATCTTTGCGCCGCAATAAAGACCTAAAGCGAGAGTCATGTTACAGGAAAACCTGCTGAAAATATACGAAACGAGTTTTCGGGAAAACCGGGAAATGTCGGCGCTGACCGACTATTTCAAGGGCGAGACTTTTTCGTATTACGAGATGGCCAAGGAGATCGCCAAGCTGCACCTCCTCTTCAAGAAAGGCCGGCATCAAGCAGGGCGACAAAATCGCCCTCATAGGCCGCAACAACCCCCGCTGGTGCATCACCTACATAGCCACGATCACATACGGAGCGGTCATCGTCCCGATCCTGCAGGATTTCACTCCCGCCGACATCATCCACATCATCAACCACTCGGAGAGCCGCATGCTCTTCTTGGGCGACAACTTCTGGGACAATATCGAAGAGGACCAGATCCGACAAATCGAAGCCGTCTTTTCGCTGACCGACTTCCATACCATTTACGAACGCGACGGCAAGGCGCTCACCAAGTTCCAGCGCGACATCGTGAAGAACTACCGCTCCAAATATCCGCGCGGATTCAGCATAAACGACATCAAATACCCCGAAATTCCCAACGACCAGGTCATCCTGCTCAATTACACCTCGGGAACGACGGGCTATTCGAAGGGCGTGATGCTCACGGTGAACAACCTCACGGGCAACGTGGTGTTCGCCATGACGATGATCAACACCCAGACCGGACAGCACTATTTCCAGAAAGGCGGACGCACGCTGTCGTTCCTGCCGCTGGCCCACGCCTACGGCTGCGCCTTCGATTTCCTGGCGCCACTGGCCGTCGGCGGGCACATCACCCTGCTGGGCAAAATTCCGGCGGCGAAGATCCTGCTCGAAGCGATGGCCGTCGTGAAACCCACGGTCATCTGCTGCGTGCCGATGATCCTCGAAAAGGTCTACCGCAAGCAGGTGCTCCCATGCTGGAAAAAGGCCCCATGTCGATCGCCATGAAGATTCCGCTGCTCAACTCGGCCATCTACTCGGTGATCCGCAAGAAACTGATGGACGCCTTCGGCGGCAACGTCGGGATTTTCATCGTCGGCGGCGCGCCGATGAACCAGGAGACCGAATCGTTCCTGATGAAGATCAAATTCCCGATCACCATCGGCTACGGCATGACCGAATGCGCCCCGCTCATCAGCTTCACCCCCGACAACGAGTTCAAGGCCGGTTCGTGCGGCCGTTATCTGAAAGGGCTGCTCGAAGTGAAGATCGACTCGCGAAGACCCGCAGCACGAAGCGGGCGAAATCATCGTCCGCGGCGAGCATGTGATGAAGGGATATTACAAGAACGAAAAGGACACCCAGAAGGTTCTCGACGAGGAGGGATGGCTCCATACGGGCGACATGGCCACGATGGACCCCGACGGCACGCTCTACATCCGCGGCCGTTCGAAGACCATGATCCTCTCGGGCAACGGACAGAACATCTACCCCGAGGAGATCGAGGACAAGCTCAACAACATGTACCTCGTACTCGAATCGCTGGTGCTCGATGCCGGCAACGGCAACCTCAAGGCGCTCGTGGTCCCCGACTACGAACAGGCCGAGGGCGAAGGCGTGGACAAGGCCGACCTGCCGCAGATCATGCAGAACAACCTGCAGGAACTCAATGCACAGCTGGCCGCCTACGAGCGGGTTACGGACATCACGCTCTACCCCACCGAATTCGAGAAGACTCCCAAACGAAGCATCAAACGCTATTTGTACGAACCATCGCTGTTGAACAAATAAAAGACACGGACACAGGCAGGTAACCAATTGGATTCTCTATCCCAAATTCTTCATAGTCACTGAATCCATTCTAACAATGAGGCGTCACTAATTAGTACGGTTACCTGCTTTCTTTCACGACCCGACTCCCGAGAAAGGAGCCGGGTGTTTTTTCGAATCGGCGCATTCCGGCAAAGTTCAAACAAGTTTGGCTTTGCCCGCAACTTTCACTATATTTACAGAATACAGGATGCGTCTCGGCAAAGCTCAAACAAGTTTGGCTTTGCTCGCAACTTTCACTATATTTGAAGCATGAAAATCCAGAAAAAGCAAGCCATCGGCGAAAACCTGCTCTACGTGATGGTCTGGTCGGCCATCATTCTGGTGCCCGTGCTCAACTCCCTGATGATGTCGGAGCTTCACGTCAGTTGGGAAAACGTATTGATCGCATGGCGCCAGATCGCCCCCTACCTGATCATCTTCATCATCCACAACGCCATCATCGCCCCGCGCTACATGCTCCGGCGGAAATACGGCAAATACCTCGTGAGCAACCTGGCGCTGATCATCAGCGTCTTCTGGCTGGTGCAGGTCTACGAGGCCCATCTCTCGGACCACCTACTCAAACAAAACGATCCCGAGGCGATCGACGCCTACCGCAAGGCGTCGTTCTCGAACCTGGAGATGTACTGGAGCGTAGTGCTGGGATTCTTCATGACCGGGGCCAACACGGGTATCAAGCTGATATACCAGTCGATGCGCGACGAGCAGCAGATGGAAACCCTCAAGCGTCAGAACCTGCAGGCCGAAATGGATTACCTGAAATACCAGATCAACCCGCACTTCTTCATGAACACGCTCAACAACATCCACGCGCTGATCGACATCGACACCGAGTCGGCCAAGAACGCCGTGATCGAGCTCTCGAAGATGATGCGCTACGTGCTCTACGACTCGGGGCGCGAAATCATTTCGCTCAACCGCGACATCCAGTTCCTGAAAAACTACATCGAACTGATGCGCATTCGTTACACCGACGCCGTGAATATCAGCGTGGAGTCCCCCGGCAACCTGCCCGAACAGCTGTCGATCCCGCCGCTGCTGCTGATCGTCTTCGTCGAAAACGCCTTCAAACACGGCGTAAGCTACAACCACCCGTCGTTCATCCGCCTGAAGATCGAATACGCCGACGGACAGGTGACCAGCACGCTCACCAACAGCCGCCACACCGCGCAAAGCAGCAAACACCCCGCAGGCATCGGACTGGAAAACGTCCGCAAACGCCTCGAACTGATCTACGGCGCGAAGAACTATTCGCTGGAAATCAGCGAGGAGGAGAAAACCTATACCGTAAAACTCGTAATCCCGACGCTCAATGCTTAAATGTATCGCCATCGACGATGAGCCGCTGGCTCTGCGTCAGCTGACAAACTATATCTCGAAGATTCCCTATCTGGAACTCGCGGCAACGTTCAACAACGCCCTCGAAGCGCAGCAGATGCTGACCGGGCAGAGCGTGGACCTGATCTTCGTGGACATCAACATGCCCGACCTGAACGGTGTGGACTTCGTCCGCGCGCTGATCGACCGCCCGATGATCATTTTCACGACGGCCTATTCGGAATACGCCGTCGAGGGCTTCAAGCTCGACGCCGTGGACTACCTGCTCAAACCGTTCAGCTTCGCCGACTTCAGCCGTTCGGCCGCCAAGGCCAATTCGCTCTACGAACTCCGTCACAACCAACGCCCGCCGCAGGAGGGGGAATCCGAGGCGCTGCCCAAAGACAAGGAGTATATCTCGGTGAAGGCCGACTACAAGGTTTCGCTGGTGAAGATCAGCGACATCGTCTACCTCGAAAGCGAAGGCGAATACGTGCGCATGCACCTCGCCGACGGAACGACCATCACCACGCTGTTCCGGCTCAAGAACATGGAGACGGCGCTTCCCTCGGAGTCGTTCATGCGCGTGCATCGTTCGTACATCGTCAACCTGCGCACGATCAAGGCCTACGTCAAAGGGCGCATCTTCCTCAACGACACGGAGTACGTACCGATCGGCGAGAATTACAAGGAAGCCTTCCAGGGATACATCGACAAGAATTTCCGAAATCTGTAGCGATTCGGCCGGAAGAACCCGCAAGAGAGACGGTCAATCGCCGGAAAGATCCGGGAAGCCGCCGAGCTGGACATACTCCCCGTCGCGATATTCGCAACAGTAATGCCGCAGGCCGTTGGTCAGAATGACGTAGCGAGCACCCAGCACCGAATTGTAACGCACGGCCTGCGCGAGCGTCTGGTCGGGGATGCCCGGAGCCTTGCATTCGGCCAGCAGCAGCGGCTCGGCCCGGTCGCCCACGACCACCACATCGGCCCGCTGGGGCTGTCCGTTGAGCGCCACGGCATACTCCTGGACGATGCGTTTGGGCTGCACGCCGCAATGCGCCGTCAGGTAAGCGATCAGATGCTGGCGTACCCACTCCTCGGGAGTCAGCACGAGGTAGACTCCCCGCAGGGAATCCCAGACCTCCACGCCGTCGCCGCGGCGGCGGGCACGCAGCCGGATGGCCGGAAAATTGAGTTTAGGCAGCTCGGACATCGCAGTATCGAAAAATTTCCGTAACTTTACGGAGGACAAATATACGAACTTATGCGGACTATCCTTTCGACCATAGCGCTTTTTTCCCTCTGCGGGCTCTTCGCCCAGGAGTATGTGCCCACCTACGGACGCGAACTGCCGCGCGGCGAGATACTCGCCTACCCTTCGGCCGAAGCGGCCACGGCGGCCGACGGCGGCGACAACCGCTACTTCACGCGGCTGACGGAATGGAACCTCAAGGACAACGTCTTCTCGACACCGTTCACCGTTCCGTTCGCGTGGGCCAACCGGCAGGTGCTGTTTCACCTGGGATGGGCGTCGGGCGACTACGAAGTACGCGTGAACGGCAGCCCCGTCGCCTACAACGCCGACGGCAACGCCCCGGCGGAAATCAACATCACCAGGCAGGCGAAAGAGGGCCGCAACATGCTCGAAGTCATCCTCGCGCAGCCGTCGTCCGTGGCGCCGCTCGAAAGCTGGAAAGAGTCCCCGGCGCCCGCCATCGGCGGAGCCTGGCTGATGAGCCAGCCCACGCTGCGCGTGCGCGACGTGGTGACCAGGACCCGGATCGGCGAAGACGGCAACGCCACGGCGGAGATCGCCGTCGTGGTGAAAAGCGAGGCCCTCAACCCGCGCTCCTCGCGCATCCACTACCAGCTGCTCACGCCGACGGGCGAAAATGCCGCGGCCGGGCAGAAAGACGTCACCCTCGACATGCGCCGCGAAGACACGCTGCGTTTCCTGGCCCGCATTCCCTCGAACCTGCTGTGGAGCGCCGAACTGCCCACGCAGTACACGCTGCGGCTCAAAACCCAGCACGAAGGCCGCTACGCCGAATATCAGGAACTCCGCCTCGGCTTCCGTACGGTGGAGATGCAGGACGGGCGGATGTCGCTGAACGCACGTCCCGTGACCTTGCGCGTACGCGAAGTCCCCGCGACGATCTCCGAAAACGAAATCGCGGCGCTGCGCGAGCAGGGATTCAACACGCTCAAACTGCTGCCGGGTCCCGTACCCGAATCGCTGCTGAACTTCTGCGACGTGCAGGGCCTCTACGTGATTGCGCAGGCACCGATCGACACCCGCCGCAGCGGGGAATCGCGCCGCAAGGGCGGAAATCCGTCCAACGATCCCGAATGGCAGCCGGCATACCTCGAACGCACGGAGAACAGCTACCACACCACAAAGCGCCATCCGTCGGTGGTGGCCTTCGCGCTGGCCGCCCAGTCGGCGAACGGCATCAACCTCTATGAAAGTTATTTGAATATGAAGCGTTTCGGCGATTCGCGGCCTTTCATCTACCCGGATGCCGGCGGCGAATGGAACAGCGACAAACTGGCGCTGGAATAACTCCGAAGGTCGAAAAAGCAGAATTTTTTCAAAATTTTTCCGGCAAAATTTTTGGAGATATAAAAATTATAGCTACCTTTGCACTCGCAATCAGATAACGATTGATGCCTCTTTAGCTCAGTTGGTAGAGCACGACACTCTTAATGTTGGGGTCCAGGGTTCGAGCCCCTGAGGGGGTACAAAGCAAAAGACTGATAATCAATGATTATCGGTCTTTTTTTGCGTTTATACTATTCCTTCCCCTTTGGCATTTTTAGGGCAAAAACAGCCCGTTTGAGGGTGCAGGGTACACATTAGGCTCCACATAGAGAACTACACATCCAACTGCATATAACAATGTAATCAAATGACATTCAAAGTTATATGCCGCAAAGAAATTATTTATAAAAATTCCACCTCTCCATTGTGCCTTTTATTCTTTCAAGGCAAACGCAAAAAGGCAGTCGGATTGGGTGTTTCCGTTGCGCTTAAACATTGGGATGCAGAAGCACAAAAAGTAACAGACGACTGCCCCGACAGGGACAATATTCAGTTTCAGATAACAGCCAAAGTAAAAGAGTACGAGAAGAAAATCCAACGTTTAGAGATTATGGATATTCCCGTAACCTTTGAAAATCTCTTTGAGCAGAACAGCAAACGACTGAATTGTTCCATAGGCGAATATCTAAAACAAACGATAGAAAGACTTGAAACGCTCGGCAAATACGGCTCGGCATCCAAACACCGTTCCCTACTCTCCCGCCTGTCTGAATTTAGGTCGCTGAACACTCGGTTCGATGAAATAGATTTAGCGTTCCTGCGTGATTTTGAATTGTTCCTGCGTAAAGAGGGCAATGTAAACAACAGCATAGCCACGAAATTTGCCATCTTTAAGGCCGCCTATAACAAGGCTCTTGCAGAGGGTTTGTTTCTCCAAAAGATAAATCCATTTGCAAAATACAAGGTCGGTAGCCTATGGACACGGACGAGGAAGCGAGCCATCACGAAAGAGGATATACAGAAACTCGTTGCATTGGAGATAGCCCCTAATTATAGAACGGACTATGCCGAGTTTGCACGGGACATTTTCCTATTCTCCTACTACACGGCAGGCATCAATTTTACGGATATGGCTACCCTACGTTACTGCGATATTGTGGACGGCAGGATTTACTACTCCCGTCACAAGACACAGAAATTACTATCCTTTCAACTCGTACCGAACGCCATGCAGATTATCGAAAAATACAGCAAGGCCAACCATGCACAGGAAGATTATATCTTTCCGATTCTCAACCGCTCGAAACACAAGACGGCACGGCAGATTTTCAACCGAACGCACAAGGCTTTGCGGAAAGTCAATCGGGAATTAAAGACGCTGGGAGAACAGATAGGAGTGGAAATGCCATTGACTACCTATGTTGCGCGGCATGCGTTCGCTACCGTGCTGAAAGGTCAGGAGTGAATATTGCAATCATTTCCGAATCGTTGGACATTCCGGCCTATCGACTACACAGATTTACTTGGACAGTTTCGAGAACAGCCCAATCGACGCGACGACGCAGAACTTGTTGTGAACGAAAAAAGGGCACTCCAATCGTCAGCCGGTCTCTTCTTTATTCGGGAAGCGAGGCGTGAAGTCCTATGCACAAGCCAGATAGCCGTGAGGTTCAATACCCCATCTTCGGTGATGTACGGCTGCTTGACGGCATCGGCTATAGTGACCGCCGAGATCCCTCGGTTAACCGCCACCTTGAACTTCCCGGATGTCAGGTCAGGTCGCGTCACTCGCCTCTCCCCAAAAAACATCCGCAAAAGCAAGCCAAACAGCTATTTCAAAGTCATCATAATAAGTTAAAAAACTGCATATATCATGGCATTGGCCGAATATGTATAATTATTACCTAAATTGATACCGGTAGCCTTATGTTAGAGCTGTAACTTTGCAGCGTTTCAATTTTATCCAAAGTAAAGTGGAAGGGAAAACGATTCTGGTTGCCGAAGATGTTGCAAGCAATTATCTGTTTATTGACATATTATTACGTAGTGAAAACTACGACGTTATTCATGCAATGAATGGGTATGAAGCAGTCGAAACAGTCCGGCGGCAGGACGTTGATCTGGTTCTTATGGACCTGAAAATGCCAGTCATGGACGGACTGACCGCAATCGAAAAAATACGGGAATTCAAGCCCGATCTTCCGATCATCGTGCTGACCGCATCAATACTTCCCTCGAATCGGGAGACCGCCTTTCATGTCGGTTGCAATGACTATATGACAAAGCCGATTGATTCCAAATTTCTGATGGAAACCATCGCTAAATATTTTGATGGGATCGGAGTCCGATAATTATCAGAGTATGAACATACAACTAATAACGAAATGAATGTTTTTGAAAAAATTGCACGGGGGGGGGCATGTTTGCCTGCCTACATTTCTCCTCAAATAGAGATCGTGAATGTAAGTATTGAAGCCGGGTTTGCGAGTTCGGGAGTCGACGGTGATATTCCGGACAAGAATGTCGAGGACGAAGGCGACGAATGGTAGAAATAACAGGAATTTTAAGGATGAAGACCATTATTTATTTGTCGATGTACATTGCGCTGACCGCATTCGCATCGTGTTCAAAGAATCCCATTGACGAAGAACCTGCCCCAGCCCACCCCACAGCCCGCACTTTCAAAGTTTCATTAGGCGCAGAAGCACCGGGAACCCGCACCAGTCTGAACGAAGAAACGGGAGCAATGTCATGGGTAGACGGCGACGCTGTCAGCCTGCATGTCGTAGACAAATCGGGCGTCGTATTGCAGGAAAACCGAAAGTTCATATATAACGCCGAAACCCACACATTTGAAGGCGAGTTTACCAGTCACCCCGAAATTACCGACTGGGAGGGAGACCGGTACTCCGCATGCGAATGGTACGCTTACTATCCGTATTCCCCGAACCATACGAGCAACGCCATTTTCGGAACGATTCCAACCGTGCAATTAGGAGGAAAAGTGTCGATCGAGGGCTACAATCTTTTCGGCAAAAATTACGATTTCATGATTTCGGATCTGACATCAGGCAATTATGCCGAATCGGCTGACAGCATCGTACTGCCAACCGGCGGAATTAATCTTAAGTTTCAGAAATCGAAAGTCACTATCATCCGTCTGACGATTCCAGCCCTCCCGGAAGAACAGGCTACGGTCCTCGGAATACCGGCAGGTGAACAAGTGACCCGCATCGAAATAGCGGCTGCCGGTGACGGAGGTTACTACATGTCCGGAGATTTTGAATGTGAAAAAACTTTTGACGATTATCCGACATTTACGCATGTTACGGCACGCTCGGGAGAGAATTATGTAACATGGTACGCAAATTCAGAAACCGACCGGATAGATGTGTCTAAAGGCGGATGTATCTATTTCGTCGTAAACGGAACAAACACTCCGATAGCAACGGGCAAATTCCGGATACGCATCTTCACGACGAACGGTGAAATGCTACAAAGCTCCACAAAATCGATGAGTCTGACACCCGGAGCACTGAAAAAAATGACAATCAAATGGAGCGGCTGGTCGACGGTACGCAATCTGTCCGCGTCCGGCTCGGCTAATTGTTATGTCGTAAAACCCGGCGGCTCGTACAAATTCAAGACCTCGGTTCGCGGAAACGGCGTCGACACCCACTATAAAATAAGTGCAACGGAATATGCAACTATCAAAGGCAGTTTCACGGAGGCTGAAATCCTCGTTCAGGATCATGCGCAACTCATCTGGGAGGTAGCCAACACCACGGATGCGACTGATGCGTCCCAAGATGCGAATGTGATCGACGGCGCTCCCGTTTACAGCGGCGACGGTTATATCAATTTCAAAACGGGTACAGCCGGAGGCAATGCCGTCATCGCCATCGTCGATAACGAGAATACCATTCTGTGGTCATGGCACATCTGGTCAACCGAAGATGCCGAGGCAATCATTAACTGTACGGCCATAACTCCGACCACCAAAATGATGGATCGTAACCTCGGCGCCGGCCGAAACGCGAATCTCGGCATCAAGATAGTCTCATCGAATTCGAGTACTCCCGTAGATTTCCTTGACCGCGGCCTGTTCTATCAATGGGGACGTAAAGACCCCTTCATCTACAATTTCACCAACGGAAAACGATATGGAGACGGCTCTGGATGGGAGCAGTTCTCTCAAAGCGAGATTCCGGCGGAAGAAGCCTCTGCCATTGCCTACAGCATCGCCCACCCGAGTAAATATATGCCATCCAAAAACACTACTACTTGGGACTGGTTTACAAACAATCAGGCTATTTCACGCGGAAATACTTTATGGAATGGAGGTATACTAACCAAAGAATCGCTGGAAACCTACAAGCAATCGGCACTTGCAACTGTCGATGCCAATAAGTCCATATTCGATCCGTGTCCGCTCGGATACCGAATGCCCATCTCCGGAATCTGGGGAAAGACGAACAGTATCACATCGAACACCGTCGGTTCATGGGCATATTACAACGGCAGCTGGATGAGAAATTCCACAGGATACACCAACGGCAGTTATTTTATCGAAGGAGACGGAGCCTATTCGTTCTATCCAAGCGCCTCGGCTTTGCAGAACCGCAACACAAGTTTCAATCTCGACACCAATCCGGGATTACGGTATTGGACGGCCTCGCTGAATGCCCAGACGGTAAACGATGAAACGGGTGTAAACACCTCGTATTACGGCGGTACGGTTTATATTACCAGCATCAGAAACGAACCGTTCAATTTTGCGCCGAAATCCGACGTTCGTCCGGTCAGGTGCGTTCAGATCGATTATTTCACCAGCCAAATCTACGAAAAATAAACTATGCATTCGAGTACAAATCGGATTATAGATATGATTTTATATCTTTAAATTGCTTCAGCATCGAGATTCGCAACTTTCGGAAATTTCAACTCGCGATATGAATGCAGAGACATCAACTATTTCGGAATCGGGCTTCGACTAGTCATAAGATATTTCGCAAGGAACCCACGACCAGAAGATCGACCCCTTCCCTTCATGCGATTCGAAACCTACATGGCCACCGGCGGCCTCTGTCAAAGCCTTGGCAATAGCGAGTCCCAGTCCTGTTCCCTGTGCAAAATCATCGAATTTATCAAACCGTTGGTAGACACGAGACTGATTGGCTTCGGAGATACCGATACCGGTATCGGCGACATAAAGGCGAATACCGCCATCACGACATTCATAGCCAAACCGGATCGTACCGCATGGTGTATATTTAATGGCGTTAGTCAGATAGTTGAACATAACCTGCGAGAACCGTTTTTTGTCCAGTTGTACATAACAGTGCACATGAGGGTTCTCACACAAGAGCATCACATCCGGATTGGAATTCTGGTTGGCGGCCAATACCTTGAGCTCGTCAAAAAGATCGGTGAGATCGAATCTTTCCGGATAACGATCCTGATATCCGGCTTCGATTTTCGAGAGGTTCAGGATGTTGCCGATAATCTGCAATAACAGATTGTTATTATGCCGGATGATTTTTATAAATTCATTTTTCTCTTCCAGATTTTCTGTCGTAGTGAGTAATTCGGAAAAGCCTACGATGGCGTTCAGCGGGGTGCGGATTTCGTGGCTCATATTCGCCAGAAACGCCGATTTGAGTTTATCGGAACGTTCTGCATCCTTTTTAGCTTTATACAACTCTTTGAACAGACGGTGATGCACCGTCACGTCGTCCAAACGCAAAACGACACCTTCGAGTTCGTTGGCGGAATTGTATGCGGGAGTGGCGAATACTTCAATCGTTTTCCCGTCGCGCTCGAAAATCTTACTTTCCGTATGGCCGCTTTGCAAGGCTCGCGTCATGACGCAATGTGCGCATGGGGCCTGTTTCCCGATTGTTTCATAGCACAAGCATCCGTCTTTGTACGCTCCTTCCATCATGAATCTCATACGGGCGGCTTCATTACCCCACTGTACCCGATAATCGGGAGACAAAAAGACGAGTCCGGAATTGATATTGTCCAGAATCAACTTATTTTGCCGCATCAAATCCAAAATAGCGGTATTATTACGACGGAATCCGACATATTCCAACGGAATGCCGGCTTCATCCCAACTAAAAGGGCTCCCGCTGACCGTGCAGTATTGCCATTGTGTATCGGCCGGTGTTTTCTCCCTCACCTCTATTTCGAACGGTTCGGGATTCCCGAAAATCATTTGCGCCAGTTTCTCCCGACACAACGCCACATCATCGGGATGCATATAGGAAAAATACTCGTCGGCGGAAATTTTTTTATCCCCGTTATAATCCGTAATCGGATCGTTGAACGATGCAAACATCTGGCTGCGCGTATCGAATCTCCACAGCCGAAGATTCGATGTCCGGATGGCTTCCTGCGCGATGCGCAGATGCCGTTCCGTCTGTTTGCGTTGATTGTGCAGTTGGGTCGTGTCGGCGATGATGAAGAGATAGTTAATGACTTTACCGTTATCATCCAACACAGGTCGTCCGTGGCATTCGATATACCGGCTATTTGCATCGTAGGCGTCGTCGTCAGGCTCATGGAGCGGCCGGTAGATGAAATCTTCCCGAATAGATTCCTTGCAGAGAAACGCGTCTTTGAATTTCTTCGGAAACCGGGGGTTGGTCAGTAATGTCCCTTTACAGTCGGCCGGTTCACCGAGTATCTCGCAAATCCGCCGGTTGCGCCGCCGCAGTGAACCATCGGTATTGTATATTTCAAGGCCCACAGGAAGTGCTTCGACAATGGTTTCGTTACGCTGCTCCTGCCCATGCATCAAATGATAGGTTTTACGCATGGCACATAAAATTTTCTGGTAACGATGGCCCATAAAAACAACAACCAGAATACCAGACGCAAATCCGGTCAATGCGATAACAAGCAGCGTCTGATAATTGGCAGAAACATTCAACATTGCACTCCCCCCCCCACAAAAATAAAACATAAATTATTGGAAATCAAATCTTTTCAGCATACCCGCAACCACTTCCAAACTTTGTTTGAGATTTTGATCGGCGAAAACGACGAGTTATTTGACAGGCTGCATCTTTGTCAAATCCACATTCGCGCCGCTCTCTACCAACGGAGGTATTTCCGGGACCTTGCCATTTCGGATTTCCATGGGTGTCCCACCGAAATGTTTCCTACAGAAGATAATGAAATGCGATGTGGTCATAAATCCGTATTCGGCCATGATTTGTTTCAACGGAATCTCTTTTTTCATCAGTTTGCTTCGGATCTGAATCGCCATCTGCTGCTGCATCCACTTATAAGGAGTGACTCCGAAATTGATTTTAAACTGTTTACGAAATGTTTTTATTCCGTATCCCAAGCAAGCCGCAAGCTGTTCGGCGGTTCGCGAATGCGTGTAATTCGCTATTACCGATTCCGTGAAGTCCGGATTATATCCGATGAACGGGTCGCAGAACCGAGTACGCTCTTCATCGGTATAAAAATGCTTGAGAACCAAATATATCTCATGAGTTTTGATGAGGTAGATATGACTGCATGCAAGGCCTTGTTCGCGGTAATGGATTAAATCCTCTATAATGCGACTCATCTCTGCCTTGATAAGAACTCTGTCCCAACTTATATGACCTTCCGCTTTTTTCTTTATCAGCCGACGTATGCGCTCCTCCAGACAAGGAAACCTCACACCATTGAATTTCAGAAGCAGAAGATGGGCCGGCTCAATCACCCGGCCATGAAAATTCATATTCCGGGGCATGAAAAGCATCTCTCCGGCTACGACGGGTTTGTCTTGATATTGGAAAAAAGACAGCGCTATTTTTCCGCCCAATACGAATAATATGTAGTGGTCAGCCGTATTGTGTGAAAAACAGGAACCCACATTCGGCAAATACATATCTTCAAACCCGACAGGCCACTGCGGAGTATAGAACGGACAGATTGTTTGCTGTGTTGTACATAATTCGGGGGCGGTATTCTTCAAGGTCATAGTTATCCTATTAGTAGGATAACAAAATTAAAAAAAATGAAACCCTTCGATAAAGTACCAAATCAGAAAAAAGTATATTTTAGGGTATATTTTAGACACATTCACGCCAACACGTCCAAATAATCAGGGTGGTAGCAGTATCTGGATTATGTCTACACGATCAACGTTCAAATACAGCTTCTTCTGCTCATTTTCCGAAAAGAACGATCGGAAGCTTACTGTTTTTCAATAAACCGGTTACTCTGATCAGAGACCTTTTATCAGTCGATCAGCCGCATTTTTTCAAGATTCCCCGCTCCTTACAAATCGACGTTCTGGACAAAGAAGTTCGACCGATAAGCGTCGAGATACCCTGCTCGGAAAGTCGAGCTACACGCAATAACTCCTTCTTCGGAAAATAAATCCTACCGCCGATGCGGATACGATCTATATATCCCGAATTATACCACCGTTCTAATGTCCGATAGCAAATACCCAGCATAAGGACCGCGTATTTTTTAGCGACATATAGAGTGGGGGGGGCGACTTACTTGATGATCAGATCCTCCACACGGACTTTAGGGACATAGTGTATGCCGTTCTTGCGGAAATAGCGACGGTCGTCGTTCTCGGAAATCTCCACCAATTCGATTTTCTCAATGCCTTTGCCGATGGCCAAGATCAGCAGCGGCTCGGACTCCAGATGGAATTTCTGCCGGATCCGCTCTTTGTCAAACGCTCCGATACAAATGCCGTTCAATCCGATTTCAGCCGCCTGGAGCAGCATGCTCTGGACCGAAATACCCAAATCGATATCGACGTAACGATCCTCCGGAACCGTCGAGCAGACGATGATAAAAGCATTCGGTTCGGTTCCCGGAAGCGGTAAATGAAGCTCGGGCAATGCTCCTCCGAGGCGGATTTCAGCCAACACCCCGGGCGCCTCGTCCGCCAGGACGGGCCGGAACCGCAGGACCTGCCGATTCCGCGCCGAGGGAATGCGGGTATTCACCCCGATAATGCGGCGAAGCTGGTCTTCACGCACAATGAAGCGGGGATCGTAACCGCGATGGCTGCGGTTTTTAAGCAACAGCCGGCCCAACGTCACCAGCGGCCTGCGACTGGACTGGCCGGATGCCGAACGGGCCAGGTACTCTTCCATTTTTCGGCCTAAATAATCATCTGCCATTTTTCATCGAATGATATAAACAAGGACAAAGATACGCAATCCGTCCGCATTCCACCAACCCGGAGGCCATTTTCAGTCCGCAATATAGGTTGACGACAGTCAAATGTACTTCAACCTGCCGGTATGAAGTACCGGATTCGGCCGGCCGAAAAGAAATAATTTGCATTATCTTTGCGTTTGTCCGACGAACGCCCGATGTCCCAACGCAAGATTATCCATATCGACATGGATGCCTTTTACGCATCCGTAGAGCAGCGCGACCGCCCCGAATACCGGGGCCGCCCGATCGCCGTCGGGTATGACGGACCGCGCGGGGTCGTCGCCACGGCAAGCTACGAGGCACGTCCCTATGGAGTTCATTCGGCCCTTTCGTCCGTGCTGGCGAAGCGGCTGTGCCCGGAACTGATCTTCGTTCCGGCACGGTTCGATGTCTACAAAACCGTTTCACAGCAGATTCGCGCCATCTTCGCCGAATACACCGAACTCGTGGAACCCCTCTCGCTCGACGAAGCGTTTCTCGACGTGAGCCACGCCCGTTCGGCGACGCTGGTCGCCCGCGAAATCAAAGCCCGCATCCTCGCCGAAACCGGGCTGACGGCATCGGCCGGAATCTCGGTCAACAAGATGCTGGCAAAGATCGCCTCCGACTACCGGAAACCCGACGGACTGTTCACGATCCCGCCGGAGCGGATCGAGGAGTTCGTGGCCGGGCTGCCCATAGAACGCTTTTTCGGCATCGGCGAGGTGACAGCCGAAAAGATGCACCGCCTCGGCATCCGTACGGGAGCCGACCTGCGGCTCTGGAACGAAACGGCGCTCGTGCAGCAGTTCGGGAAGGCCGGGCACAGCTATTACGGCTATGCCCGGGGCATCGACGAACGGGAGGTCACGCCGAACCGGGTCCGCAAGTCGCTCGGGGCCGAAACGACCTTTGCCGAAGACACGGACGACCGGGAACAGCTGCGGCTCGAATTGTCGGCCGTGCGCGAGGAGGTCTGGAACCGGCTGATGCGGCATGAATTCAAGGGAAAGACCGTCGTCCTGAAGCTCAAGTTCGACAACTTCCGGCAGATAACCCGGTCGAAGACCCTATTCACGGCCGTCGATTCCTCCGACACGCTCCGGCGCGTGTCGGAAGAACTGCTGACGGCTGTGGATTTCCACGGGCGCAAAATCCGCCTGATCGGCCTTACGGTCGGCAATTCGCCGGAGGCCTGCCCGGAATGCGTGCAGCTGCGGTTCGACTTCGAGAACCCGGAACCGTAAAGGCTCTTGTCATCATCGGGAACGGTATGACCTTTGCAGCACCCCGCCCAAAAAGGGAGCCATGAAACATACCGACAAAACAAGAGCTGGACAAACCGCCGCCCGGCAGCCGGAACCGGCGCAGGAAACCACCGTAACGCAAATCACCCCCGACGACGTTCTCACCGACGGAGGCCCTATCACGCCCGCAACCGGAGACGGGACACCCACCGAACGGCAGCTGGAACAGGACGTGGTGATGGTCAATCCGTCGGTCGACAGCATGGAAAGCCGGGGATAGACTATCAGACGCCCAACAGAGGGGAGGGGCAAACGAGCGACAGACGGCAACGTCCACACTCCGTTAGCTATCAATCACAAACAATCCGCGGGAAACCGGCAGTCCAGCCGATTCCCCGCGGAAACAGTCATTCACTCTCCCCTACTTGTTATACCGGATACAAAGGTAGTTGATCGCATTGTTTTGCCCCGGAACGATCTCGCCTCCGCTATAGGCAGTTGCGGTTCCGGCGTTGTTTTCCGCAGCTTTCAAGCGGATATACACCTTCTCCATACCCAGCATGTCGAGCGGCAGCGGCATGGAAAGATTCTTCCAGCCCGGCAGTTGTGTCAACAACGTATTGCCCCAAACCGGCAGGTCGGGAACGGTATAACGTCCTATTTCAGTCCATGCGCCAAGCATATCGCCGTGCGTCGACCACTCGGCCACCCAGTAACGGGGCGCACCGGGATTCCAGCAGTTCATGACGCCCAACTGCATGGAAAGCTGCGTAGTCTGCACATCGGCCGTCGAGAAAGAAACGATCCACGCCTGGCTCCGGTTGTTATCTTCGTCCCACCATTTGGAGGCGACCAATGCCGCATTCGCCAACGCTCCCTTGTTGTCTGCATTAGGATCATTTTTCTCAATGCCGGTGATAGGGCCGAGATAAGAATACGAAGTAGTCTTACTGATCGTATTCGCGCCGTTTTCGCCCTGCAGGGAATAGGTCAGCGAACCTTCGCCGACCGTAGGCGCCACAGCATTGTTTTCGATCTTGGCCTCGGGCATGTTCGACCACTCGGCGATCACGGCCGAGAATCCGTTTTCAAACAAAGGATCGACTGCAATATCGTCCCGCGTGAGCGGACGGATCTGGTAACGCCCGATATTACCGTCTTCCTCGAAACGCTGGAATTCGTCATGCACGACGACACCCGATATATCTCCCGAACCATGAGGAATTTCGCTGCCGTCACGACGCCACGGACATCCCAGGTTAACCATCATGTAGAGATCATTTCCATGAATATCGCGAACCACCTGCGGATAGGTATCTATGCGCTGCTGGTTGTAAGCGGACCCGTAGCCCTCGTTGAGCGGAGTGAACGGACCTGCACCGATAGGCAGTTCGCACTGCCGAAGCGTCACGAACGTATAAATATCGTCATCGGTGAGTTCCGCGATGGTTCTCTCCTTTTTCGGCAGATCACCTGCCGTCCCCGCAACGGAAGTCAGCACTTTGGCAGACGTTACCCCCGTAATCTTATAGCGGGCCGGGCCGGGCACGATATCGTCGACCTGTTCGCTGTTGACCGTCGTACCTTTCAGCAATACCTGCACCTTGCTGTAACGGGTGAAGATGTTGTCCTCCTTGGTCGAGGTGACGAGTTTGATACCATATTGGCCGTCGAGACTCTCAATGTACACCGTTTTTTCATTGACACTGTAATCGATCTTGGTCGTGGTCGTATGCGGGTTGGACGCAACGTTGGGATTTCCCTTGTCGCTGACGACATACCCCTCCAGGATAATATCGTCGTAAATCACGCTGCCCGACATACCGCGAAGCTCCGGAATCGAAACCTTCTGACCGAGTTCATTCAAAGCATTGGCTTGTGTCAGGTAGAGCGTAGAGGCAATTTTCTGATTCCAACCATCGACATAGGAAAGCGTAATTCGGGCGTTACGGAGTTTGGTCTCGGAGGAGTTTCCCTGGGCTTCGAAAACGAACTTTCCGTCGACGATATCCATCTGCGAAATCCATTCGATACCCTCTTCACTGGTATATTCGATGACTACGGCCATATCTTCGAAGTCAACATTCGTCTGGATATCGGCCTCGACCGGGCCTCCCTCCCCTTTCACGATAATGTTCTGATTGGGAAAAGTCAATTCGGGAGTCATCAGGCCGTGCTGCTTCAGGTAAACAGTATCGGCGTTCCCCGGTCCCTGGATAAAAATGGTGGCCATGCGGGGAAAACCCGAGTTGGCGTCGTAATTCACGTCAAAAGCGCCGTCACCGCTCATGCGGGTGGTTTTCAGTGAGGCCCAGTCGACCGTATTCGCAAAACTCAAATCGTAGGATTTATTGGAAAGCACCTCAACCGAAATCACTCCGGCCTCGGTATCCACAACATACGTATTTTCTTTGGCACCGAGTTCTTCCAGGGAAAAATAGTCCCCTTTTTCGGTACAGGAAGCGAAGCAGACTGCAACGGCCGCAACCATTCCGGCCAGAAATGCCCTGCTGCGGGCTATTGATTTTAACTGTTTCATAATTGCACGATTGAGTAGATTTATTGCTTGTTATAGCGCACGGAAACACATCCCAGCCGAACATTCATGTTGCTTGTCGACGGCGTGACGTTGCCTCCTTCGGGATCGGACGCTCCGGCATTGGCGCAAACCGTACTCTGGGCGACCATCCGAACATACACTTTCGGTTGTCCAAGCAAGGAAACCGGCAGGTTGAAAGCATAGTCGATATTTCCGGGACAGATCCAGGTCGGCAGAGCATTGTTCCACCAGACCAACGGACGGACTACGAAGGTCGAATTAGGCAGAGTCGTAAAGTTCGTACCATCGACCGAATACTGCACCTCCCAATAAGTCGGCGCCAACGAGGACGCCGCACTGCCCGATCCGGAACCGATCGAAAACATCAGAGCGAGATTATCGCTGCTGACTCCCGCCGTGGAGAATTCGATCTGAAAACCCTCACCGCGGTTTTCATCGAAATTCCACCACCTCGAACCGGCATAGATGCCGCAGTTCCCCGCCAGTCCTTTGGTTCCAGTCGTATTGTCCTTGTTGTTGAAGTCGTTCGTGCTGCCCAAATTCTTATTTTCAGTCTGACGCAGTACACCGTCGCCGATCTCGGAAATCAAAGCCGTTCCACTTACCCCGACACCCGCATTCCAGGTCCACTCGACCAGCACTTCGCTGAAACCGTTACCACGGTCCTTCTCCAGGGCGACATCGCCCTCCTCCAGCGGTCGGATCGAATAGGTTCCGATCTGCCCGTCCTTGCCGTAACGCGGCAGCTCGGTGTGGACCAGAATACCCGAGAAAGTGCCCGATCCCCTCGGAACCCCGGCATTCTTTACACGGCGCCATTTCACCATGCCGTTAAAGAGCGCATACATCGAATTCCCCCGCTTATCACGGATATTCAGCGGATAACAATCGAAGAACGAAGGACTGCAACCTTTGGGGTTCCAGTCGGTCTTGATCTGGTAGCCGTCATTCACATTGGTATAAGCACCGTCGGAAATACTGATTTCCACATTACGCAACTTTACATAAGTATACATATCGTCGTCAGTCAGTTCGTCCATATACTTACGTTTGTCGGCCAGATTGCCGAGACTTCCGTCCACAGCCTCCGTTATATGATCGACGGTCAGCCCCTTCAACGTATAACGGGTGGGATTGGACTCTTTCACCAAAATCAGCCCGTTGAGCGAAATCGTGACGGCACTGTAACGTTTCAGTACGTTGTCGCTCTCGGCAACCGTATTGATCCGGAATCCGTATTTGCCGTCTGCGCTCTGGATATAGGCAGTCCGGTTATTGACCGTAAAATCAATCTTCTGCGAAGCCGTATTGGGGTTGGTCTCCATATTGGGATTATCCTTATCGCTAATGACGATACCTTCGAGCACAATCACCGGATCGTCGATCGTCTTCTCTCCCGCGGCTTCGGTGATCATAGCGCGTACCTCTCCGAACGTCACGCGGCGGATATCTGCATTTGCCTGCACCAGATCGACGGACGCCGAGGCGACCTGATCGAGTCCATCGGTGAAAGAAAGTTGCACCTTGACCGAACGGGAGGTGCCCGTATCGTTGGTGAGCGGCGTAAAAAACAGCGAGTCGGCCGTGTCAGTTCGAGTTCGGTCAGCCACTCTTCGGCATATTCATCTTCATAGATGCACTCAACCGATACTTCATCGAGGTTGTGTTTCAGGTTGGTCCGGACGGGAATACCTGTCCGTTCCCCGGTCTTGTTCAGCGTTACCGAAGAACTTGCGAAACCCAACGACGGATTAACACCCAGCTGAATCATCTTCACCGTATCGACCCGGTCACCCCGTGATACGAGAACATTCGCCCGCCGGGCTGCTCCGTAGTTCTGCGAGTAGGCGAAATTGAAAGAGCCGTTGCCCTCGCCCGCAATCCGGTTCAGAGAGGCCCAATTTACGGGATATTCCAGTTTCACATGCCATTTCCCGGTCGAATAAACCATGACATTGGTATTGCCTCCGATCGCATCGAGCTGGTAATTCCCGGCATTGAGCGCCAGCGGCAAATCCAGATCCGAATCGATTTCACATCCGTAAAGCGCCAGTGCGGAAAAGGCCAATACAGCTAACGGCCTCCGGCAAACACGTTTCAAAATATCATTTTTCAGTTTCATAAACTATCTTCTTAATAATTCGCTACTATAATCTCCAGGAGTGTCGTCCCGGCGGCAGCCGGAACAGCTATAATCCCCATTCCGCATAAGCGTCGTTATCGAGCGCATTGCCCGAATAGGTTACCTCCTTGTCAGGAATGGGGTAATATTCATGGCAGGGAAGGATGTTGTCTTGCAAGGACTTGTAATCCGTGTAATCGAACGTCTGCCGATACCAGCTGCCCCAGCGAACCAGATCATATTTGCGCTGGAACTCGCCGAAAAGTTCGCGGGCGCGTTCGCGCTCGATCTCCTCGTGCAGGTGATCGTAGTTCTTGAAGGTCTCGTAACGGGCTATTTGGGCGCGGTCCTTGACCATATTGAGGTATCGCATCGCATTGTCCGTATCGTCCAGTTCGAGATAACACTCCGCCATCATCAGGATGGCGTCGGCGTAGCGGAATACCTTCGTATTGTTATGGTCGGCGATGTTCACCATCTCGGGACACCAAATTTCGGTCCCATCCAGGGACGCGCCCCGGCCGCGGCGGTCGAATTGAACGGCAGACCGTCGTATTCCCACGCCAGATTGTATTTGGTACGAATGTCGGTTCCGTCTTTTGGCTGAAGCGATGCGAAATAATAGGTATTCGGGCGCAAAGAGGTCCAGGTCGTCGCCTGATTGCCCAGCTCGGGAATCCGGAGTCCGTCGTAAATATCGTCTTTATCCCGTTTGGGCATACAAATAGCGGCAATGGAACTTGTATACTTGAGTCCCGTGACAGAATAGGTGTGCTGAATCTCGAAGATCGATTCCGGAGTGTTCTTATTGCGGAACATCACGTCGGCATAATCGTACTGCGAAAGATCGCCGTAAATCTTCTCCAGTTCGAGAATGGCATCGCGGGCGGTCTCCCACTGTTTGTTCCACATGGCCATCTTCGCAATCAGCATCCAGCCCATAGCAGCTCCGCAACGGTTGTTTTTTCCACATCGCAGGAACGAACCTGGGCCATGAGGGGCACATACTCCTGCAACTCCCGGATCAGGTAATCACGGGTATCTTTAGCCGGCATGCGCCCCAGGTGGGAGACGCGTTCGAGCACGACCTCATCCGTCACATCATCGGTATAGAACGGCACATCACCGAACGTCGAGGTGAGGAAATAGTAATAAAAAGCCCGCATCACCATGCCTTCGGCCAGCATCGGCAGTTTTACGCCGTCTGCCAGCGGTGCACGCTGAATGCCGGCGACAACGGAATTCGCATACATCACGCCCTTATAGCCCTGGGTCCACATCGTCGAACCGAAAAGCGGATTGGCGGGAGAGATAGCCAACTGGGCGTCGTGCGTACCGCTGGCCACGTACATCAGGTCGGTGCAACCTTCCATCGCGATCAGATAGGTATAGTTGAAGATGGGGTTCAGAGGAATATAGCAGGCATTCAGGCCGGCCTCACACTGTTCCTTCGACTGATAATAGTCTTTCGGTTCGACGAAAGAGGTGGGAATCTCGTTCAAATCGCACGATGTCACCACAAGCGACAAAAACAGCGCCGTCGATAACAAATAACTGGATTTCAATTTTATCGTTTTCATAGTGCTTTCCAAGTCTTAGATTAATAGCGGAGTTGAAGGCTGAAGATAATCGTCCTCGATTTGGGGTACGCACCTACATCCAGACGCCGCAGCGCAGAATTACTGCTCTCGGATGAAACTTCGGGGTCGAAACCGTTGTATTTCTTCCACAGACAAAGGTTATCGCCGCTGGCGCTGAGCGTAAGGGATTTCAACACATTGCCCGTCGCTTTCCTCAAATCGAACGTATAGGATACCGAAACGTTCTTCAGACGAAGGAAGGTCGCATCGTGAACCAGACGGTCACTGGCCAGACCATCGCCCGAATAGGCGCGGGGAATGTCCGAATCGGGGTTGCGGAGCGGATGCCAAGCCTTGAGCATGTAACGGTACTGGTTGGTCGACGGGGAGTTGTTACCCATCCACTGCTCCGAAATATTGTAAATCTTGCCGCCGATCGAGTAGTTGAAATAAACCCCGATGGTGAACCCGTGTATCTTGAACGTGTTCTGCAAACCTCCGTAGATATCGGGGTCGGCCTGACCCAGATAGACCAGATCCTGCTTGTTCAGGATGCCGTCGTGATTGATATCCAGATAACGCGGGGCACCGGGGGAATAGAAGTTGTTACCGGCCGAAACATAGCCTTTGGTCGTCTTGTTACGCTCGATCTCGGCGTTGTTTTTCCATGTGCCGGCATATCTGAATCCCCACAGCGCATTAAGCGGATAATCAGAGACATACCCATACATCATATACTTCGGATTGTAGGATTCGTAGGTCACCACGAAATCCTCCGAGCCGATGTTATCCACCATCTGGGAGTTGTGCGACAGGGTAAAACTGGTCGACCATGTGAATTTGGGCTTGGAGATATTGTAGCTTTCGATCGCGATCTCGATACCCTTGTTGCTGGTTTTGCCGACGTTCATGAAACGGTTCGAGTAACCGCTTTGAGTCGGACGCTGTACGGTCAGCAACAGGTCTTTCGTTTTGGACATATAGGCCTCGACAGTGAACTTGATCCGGTTATCGAGCACGGCGAAATCGAGCGCGGCATTGTACATGTCGGTAGTCTCCCAGGTCAGTTTGGGACTTCCGATCCGCGACGGATAGAATGCCACGGGCTGCGAGCCGCCGAAAAGGTAGCCCGTCGTCGAAGACCCCATCGAGGGCAGCGAACGGTAAGCGCTGATGGCATCGTTACCCGTCCGTCCCGCACTCAAGCGGAGCGCCATCTCGCTGATCCACGAAACGGATTTTATAAACGGTTCGTTGTGAACATTCCATTTGAACGCTCCCGAAGGGAAGAAGCCCCATTTGTGATCGGACGCGAAGTTGGAAGAGCCATCGGCGCGCGCCGTGAAAGTCAGATAGTATTTCTGACGATAGTTGTAATTGGCACGGAAACAGGCCGGACATGCGTACCTTCCGCGTATTGGACGTACCGACCGACAGGTTCTCCTTGTCGGGAATAGCACCCATATTGTTCCACAGCAGCGGATCGAGCAGATAACCGTTACCGCCCGTAGTCATGTTGTTCGATTCCCACGTCTGCGCCGTGAAGCCGACCATGGCGTCGAAATGGTGGCGTTTGTCGAAATCCTTGTTGTAGGTCAGCGTATTTTCGCTCAAGATACTGGTCTCGTTGTACTCACCCCGGTAAGCGTAAGCACCCTGTCCTTCGACCTTGGCCGGCAGCGTACTGGGCTGGAACTTGTAGGAGTGATGCACATAGGAGTAATAGGAAGCCTGACTCCGGAGTTTCAGGCCCTTGACCAGTTCGGCCTCCCATAGATGGCGGCGTTGAAGGTCTGACGGGTAATATCGTCCGTATTGAGGTAGACGGTCGCCAACGGAGAGTTGAACTTCTGTCCGGAACCCCACAGGTCGTTGAAATCGCTGTTCGCCTTGATCAGCGGCGAAAGGTAGATACCGCCCTGCCACCAACTGGTTCCGCCCAGGTTGGCCAGGTTGTTATTGTTGTCGCGATGGGTAAAGGTGAGACGCATGCCGACCTTCAGCCAGTCGGTGAACTGGTTGTCGATATTGAAACGCGCCGTGTAACGCCGCATGCCGCTGTTCTTGATGATGCCTCGCGTATCGTTGAAGCTGACCGATCCGAAATAGGTCGTCTTCTTGGTTCCTCCGTTGACCGAAAGACTGTAATTCTGATAGGGAGCCGTCCGCGTGAGTTCGCCGAGCCAGTCGGTCCCTTTGCCCAATGAATAGGGATCGGGGAAAGGATATTTGGAGATCGGAGTCCCGTCGACGATCTCTCCGTACTCGTCATCAGTCGAAAAATAAGCCAGATCGTTACGGTAAAGCGCAAATTCGGAGGCATTCATCAGGTCCAGCTTCTTGGGCAGCTGCGAAAAGCCGAGGTCGGTGCGGAATTGCAGGCTGAGACGACCGGCCTCTCCTTTCTTCGTCGTGACGATGATGACACCGTTACTGCCGCGCGCACCATAGATGGCTGTCGACGAAGCGTCCTTCAGCACATTGATCGACTCAATATCACCAGGGCTGATGTCGTTCAGGTCGTGCACGGCATCAATCATACCATCGACTACGATCAGCGGTTCGTTGCTGGCTGAAATGGATCGTGTTCCACGGATACGAATCGAAGTCGTGGCGCCCGGTTCTCCGGTGGTGGACATGATGTCAGCACCGGCAATACGCCCCTGCAACGCTTGGTCGACGCTGATGACCGGAACATTCTCGATATCGGCCATCTTCACGTTGGCCACCGATCCGGTAAGGTCGTTTTTCTTGACCGCACCGTAACCGATCACAACCACCTCGTCCACTTCCTGCAAGTTTTCATTCAGCACCATGTCGATGACCGTGCGTGACCCGACCGTAACGTTCTGGGTAACAAATCCCAGGTAGCTGAAAACAAGGATGCTGTTGGCAGAAGGCACTTCGAGGCGATATTTACCATCGGCATCGGCGATCGCACCCTTCACGCTGCCTTTCACATACACGGTCGCTCCGGGAAGGGGCAGCCCCTTTTTGTCCCGGATCACACCCTGAACGACGATGCCGGTGCTCCGGACCGCCGGACCGGTTCTTTTCAGCGTGACAGCACGGTCTGCATCCGAGATCGTGTAGGACAGTCCGGCCGCCTTGGCAATGGTCGCCAGCACATCCCGCAGGCCGACGTTGGCAGCACGCAGCGTAATTCTCTTATTATTCACATCAGCCGGCTCGTACGTGAATTTGTAGCCAGACTGACTTTCGATCTGTTTCAGCACGGTAGCCAACGGTTCACTCTCTGCATTCAATGAGATTTTTCCGGATTGGGAATACGCAGGGACGACCGCCAGGCACACAACCAGCATCGCAACGATCCGCCGCAGACAGCGGAATGCCGGGAAGTCCTTATTCGTCAATAATTTTTTTCATTTGGATTCAGTAATTTTAGATTCAACACCATTTCGTCAGGCCCGGAACCGCAGTTCCTTTCCGGTGACAGACCGTTCTGCACCGAACGGGCGCAGTTTTCGTCCACGCGATCTTTTCTGTTTCAGGTCGTTCATAAAATTCGGGTTTAAGAGTTCCATATTATGATCAAAGTTGTTTAGTTCCATACACCCTGAATTCCGTCATCAGCGGATAATGGTCGGAACGGGTATCCGTAAAATCGTCTCGGACCGTCTCCACGCAGGTCATGTCGGAAAGCATCGCGCTGCTGCCGTAAATGAAATCGATACGGGTAGCGTTTCCTCCGGCAAACGCCGCGGTGGGACACGACGGGATGAAATACCCGCGGTAGGAGCGCATCAAGTCGTGATAACCGCTGCCCAATACTTTGGTATGCACGTCGTAGTTAAGTCCCACGCCTCCGGGCAGATCGTCGGCATCCAGCGGAGAAACCGAATTGAAGTCGCCCATCATCAGCCACCGGACTTCACCGGGATGAGCCTTCAACGTACCGTCGAGGAAAGCCGTTATTTCAGCCATCCGGTAAGAATTGCCGTCGGCATAACCGTTCGAGCCGGTCGCATGGGGCCAAAGATGCAGCACGACGATGTTGACACCCCTGATCCGGACATGAATGGCCCCGTGAGACACACCTTCGGTGATTTTCGCGATCACCTCGACCGGATATTTCGAAGTCAGCGCCACCGGATAGTTGTCGCCTTTCTTGATATTGGTAACGACATAAGGATGACCGTAGCTCGCCGCGAGCCGCTCCAGCGACTCCTGCGTGAACTTGTTCGCCTCCTGCAACGCCAGAATATCGGGATTCATCGAACGCACCCAGGCAGCCAATTCGGTCTTTCCGGTCGTCTGATCCAGTTTCATCCCTTCCAGAATGTTGTAACTGATCAGACGCAGCGTGTCAACCTCCAGCTCTTCCTCGGGTTCGGCGCGCAGGTATTCGCCCTGCTCACCTCCATCCTCGCAGGAAGTCGCCATACAGAGCGCCAGCAATAGCATACACCACAAACGGAAGGTCCGTACGAAATTTGGGTTAAGATTCATAGTTTCGTATTTTATGGATTCGTACTATTTGTCGTATCGGACCGCCACATAAGAAAGCGTATTGGCCGCTCCGTTCACAATGGTACTGCCGTCATAGGAACTTGCCGTACCGGCGCTGTTACGCGCAGCACGCAGGCGCACATAAACCGCATCCTTGCCGAGCATCTCCGACGGCAGGTCGATATTCACGTTCTTATGTCCCGGCAGCTGGGTCAAAAGCGTATTGGACCATTGCGCAATATCGGGGACCGTATACTCCCGGACAATGTTCCACGCGCCCGATTTCAAACCGTGATCCGACCACTCGGCCACCCAGTAGCGCGGGGCGCCGACGGCCAGATTGACCGTGGCGAACTGCATCGACAACCGGCCGGAAGCAATGCCTCGGGTCGAAAAACCGATCACCCAGCCCTCGCCGCAATCGTTGGCCTTGTCCCACCAGTTCGCATTGGAAAAACCGCCTTCCGGGACGCTGCCTTTGTTGTCGACCTCGACCTTTCCCGTAATCGGACCGGACAGGCTGTAATCCGACGACGCATAAATCGTTTTCCCGGACGTGTGGGTGATCGTACCCGCTCCGTAACCCGGGGATACGACATTGCCCGCAATCCGGGGGAGGTTCCATTCGGCGATCAGCCGGGAAAACCCGTCGCCGGAATTCGCGTTCAGCGCGATATCGTCCCGTTCGAGCGGGCGTATCTGATAACGGCCGATATCACCGTCTTCCTCGAACCGACTGAACGTCTCATGCACAATGACACCTGAAATGCTCCCCGAGCCTGCGGGCAGATCGGTTCCGTCGCGGCGGAAACCGCAGCCCACATTCGTCAACAGGAACATACAGCCACCCTTTTCGTCCCGGATCAGCCGCGGATAGCAATCAATGCGGCCCGCGCCGTAGACAGAGGCATACCCTTCGTTGATCGGTGTCAGCCCCCCTTCGCGAATGGGAATTTCGCACGCCTTCAACGTAACAAAGGTATAAAGGTCCGCATCGGTCAGATCTGCGACGGAACGCTCTTTCAGCAAGACATCGGAAGCACTGCCTCCGGTCACTGTCATCAGATTGCTGTAACCGACTCCCGAAAGCGTATACCGTTCGGGATCAGCGTCTTTCCGAAGCGTCAGTCCTTTGAGCCATAATTTCAGACGATCATACCGCCGCAGCGTATTGACCTCTTCCGAAGTGGTTTTCAGGCAGACGCCGTATACTCCGTCCGCACTTTGGAGATAAATCGTCCTCGCATTCTCGCTGTAATCGATCTTTACAGCCGTCAGGTTCGGATTGGCTGCGACATTGGCATTTCCGCAGTCGCTCACGACGATGCCTTCCAACGCAATGTCTTCCTCTATAAAACACGAGCCGTCGGCTCCGGCAACCATTCCCCTCAAGTCCCCGAAGGTAACTGGCCCGAGTCTGGGAACTTCCTCCGATACCGGCCTGCGAAACGAGGCATTCCGAATCGTAGACCGTACCCCACTCATCCGTGAAAGAGATTGTGAGGATCGCCTGACGGGGCGTCGCCGAACGGGATTCCCCGATATGGCAACTCAACGTTTTCAAGTCGTTTTCGATTTTGCAATCCGTAATCCAGTCCGCGGGTTTCCCGCCTTCTGTCACGGAGAACTTCACTTTTCCCGCAAGTGACAACGGCAGATTGGTAGTAATCTCAAATTTTTTACGCCCCTCGGTCCCGGCAACTTCGGCTCTTCCCGACACAAATTCGAGCACAGGTGTTTTCCCGTATTGTTTCAGGAAAATCGTGTCCCGGATTGCCCCCGAGCGGATCACAAGTGCGGCCATCCGGGGAAAGACTCCATTCGCCTTGTAACCGACAGTGATCCGTCCCTCTTTCTGTCCCGAATCGGGACCGTCTATCCAGACCCATTTCGAATCGGGCGAAACGAAGGCCGACCAATTGTCACCGGCAGCAACGCGGATGTTTTTGACACCTTTGTCTATACCCAGCAGCACCTCCCGGTTCCCACCGGACCCGACCGGTCCGGTGGCATCGTCCTTGCCGCACCCGCACCAGACTGCCAAGATCATCAGCGCCGTAAGCATCCGTGGCCACGACCCGGCATGTCGACCAACCCTTTCCATAAGATTCATTCCGGTCTGTTTCATGACTATCATTCTCCGTACGATTCCGGAATTACGGACGTTCCTTCGGTTTTTCCTCCGGATTGAGCTGGTAATAGGTCTCCGCATCCAGCGCATAAAGCTGAACATTATCGAGGAAAACCCGGTTCTTCCGACCTCCGGACAACTCGGCATCGCCCCCGGCAAACCGGATTTGCGTATGCCCGGTAAAGGGATTGGTCTCGGTATTGACCAGGTAAAGCACATAGTCGGAATCGTCCCACATCGAAGAGACGACATCGGGATCGGACGGATCGTAATAACCCAGTTCGAGCGTTTGAGTCGTTTTGCCGCCTTTGAAAGCACCGCCACCGATGACGCTTACATGCAGAAGATTGGCATCTTTCGTTCCGTCTTTTTCACAGAAACCCACGGCACGGAAGCGCAGCATGACAAGCGAATCGACAATGATACTCGTCACGTTGGGAGTTATCAGGTCTCCGCCGTTTTTCGTATCGCCGAGCTTCACACAGCCGATGCGTCCGTACAATGCCGGATATCCGGTGCTTTCGAGTTCGGTAGAGGTCCATCCGTAATTTTTCTGCGTGGTGGTCCATTTGTCGATACGGCGTTCATCCTCCGCATCCCAGGGGTAGTCGTAACCGTAGTTCAACCAGCTGAAATCTTCGCACAGAAGCGTCCCGAAACCTTGATTGACGGTCACGAACGCACCCAGATACTTGTCCGACGAAGTGAAGCTCAACGTTCCGGAACGACGTTTGTAAAATTCACCCATCGGCTTGTAACTGAGGATGATCATATCGGCTTTAGCCTCGGCATTGAAGCCCTTGTTTTCATACGTGAGCCAGTCGGACTCCTCGTCCGAAGTCTGGAAAAACATCTCGTAGGGAACATTGGCATGGACATAAAGCGTGTCCCGGCCCTCCTCGACCCGGCAGTTGATTGCAGAAACCGGTTCTCTGGTCAGCGAATCCGACACGATCAGAAAATCCTTACGGAGCAGGTCGTCGTCGTCCTTGCAGGACGGCACAGCCGTAAGCAGAACACAGAACAGCAAAAGCCACAGGCCCTTGATATCCCGCAGCGGAAAATTCAAACGGGTAGTTTTTTGATCCATAACAATAAAATTAGCAGTTGGTATTTTTGACTTAATGGCTATTTCATGAAGACTTTGACGAACATGATTTCACGACCGGAAGTGTTGACCACCCGATAGGAACCGGCCGCAGCCGATACAACCAGCGTTTCGGCATAGTGGAGGCAAAAACGGGAACCTCCGGCTGTCAGGACTTCGGCGGACTCGCCTTCGACCAGATTCAGGACATGACACTTACCCTCCGTACGCACCTCCACGGACGATTTCAATTTGTAACGGTAGACGTCGTACGAATGATCCGGATGCGTCTGTAAATGCCACATCTCCCAGTCCGCACCCGATTCGACCAAACACGGGTGCGCGACAAGATCACGCTTCACAGCATCGCCTTTCCGATCGAAACAAAGGTTTTCCATCGCCCGGCGAACATTAATCGGGCGCGGACGGCCATCGAGGTCGAGGGAGAGCCAGTCGTACATTTTGAAGGTGAAAATGTAGGGTGTGGTGCTGATCTCCAATACCAGATTATTTCGCCCCGAGCTGTGAAGCGTTCCCGGAGGAATCAGATACAGTTCATGCCGCGCGGAGGGTTCGGCATGGACATAGCGCGCCACGTCAAGTTCCGTTCCCGAACGGTGGCTCCCGGTCAGCGCCCGCTCGAACTCCACCGGATCGACATCCTCCTGAAAACCGAGATAAACCACGGCATCGTCCTTCGTGTCGAGGATGTAGTAAGTCTCTTCCTGGGTCAGCACCTCGCCGAAGTTTTTCCGGATATATTCCCGCCGGGGATGACATTGGATGGAGAGGTTCCGTCCGTCGAAATTGTCCAGATAGTCCATCCGGATCGGAAACTCGTCGCCGTACTCCTCATAGCATTCGTTCCCGACCACATTGCGCCCCGCACGGAACATCAGCATATCGAACGACACTTCGAGCATCCGTCCGTCGCTGCTGAAGATAATTCCGTTCTCGGGAACGATGAGTTCGAACGACCAGGCATAATTCGGCACATCGTGCGGCAACATCCGGATATGTTCCCGGATCCACTGTCCGCCCCACGCCCCCGGTTCGAACCAGGGACGAACGCGAAAAGCATTGCATGCAAGGCGGTCAAGCCCGGCGCGCAGGTCGTCGCCGGATGCCCAGGTTATCTCGCCGTCCCGCTGCCCGTCCACGATCACGTCGATTCGGGGAAGGATATTCCGTTTATGACGGTTCAGAACGACCCAATCCACGAAATAGAAACGTTTGTACATCTTTTTGGGTACATCCGAAACGGGAACGCCAAGATTCGTGACGCTGCCGGCGCGAGCACGGAACTGAATCTCGTTTTTCGGAATGTCGATGTACACGAGCGTACCGCCCCAATCGGCCAGCGAGGCCCCTATTCCGATCAGGATATTCATCTCGGCCTCATCATCGGATACGATACGCCGCAGTTTCTCCGGGTCCAGAAAGTCGGAAAGCTCCAGTGACGTACGGAACCCGAAGATCGGGTCGTCGCCGCCCAGAAAAGGGGCCACCAACTCTTCTATTTCCCCGGGCGAACGCATGGCAGCGTTCATGTTCCACCAATTGGCATGCACGCCGATAGCCGTAAGCGCCTTATTCAGCTCCCGCGTGAAACGTCCGAAGTCGACCCCGATGAATCCGTCCACCACAACCCGTTTCTCCCCGGCAATTTTCCGTGCCAGCGATGCGTAATCGCAATGTATCTTTCCCCGGCCCAGATCATGGACGGGATAAATATCATAATCCTCCCCTGCCGTCCCCGGTTTTTCGACGGGAAGCAGGTACTGCATAGTTTGTCTCAACTTGTTCATATTAAATTAATTCTCCCAAAATAACGATGCGGCTCCAGCCATGGCCGCCTGATCCAGCAGCGCCGACATGCGAATGTCGATTTTCCGGCCTTCATCGGCCAACCGTGCCTCGAAAGCCGGTCCGAAAAGCGGATATGCCCGGGCGATATTACCGCCCAGCACGAGCACATCGCCCCGGAAACGATCGAAAACCGGAAGGATGAATTCGCCCAGCCGCCGGCCATATTCGTCGAAAAGCCGCCGTGCCTCCTTCTCCGTACCGGCACGGTCGGCAATTTCCTTAACCCCGGTAACCTCCCGGCCGGTCAGCGCCCGATAGCGACGGCAAAACCAGCGGGTGGAAAAGGCATCGTCGGCAATCCCGCCCTCGAACGGCAGGTGGTAAACCCATCCATGGACGGGGACTTCGGGCGCATCCGTCAGAAGCCGGCCTGCGGCCACGAATCCGGAGCCGAAGCCCGTTCCCAGCGTCAGGGCCATCACCCGGCCGGCTCCGCTCGCCGCCCCGCAGAAGCACTCTCCGAGAGCGAATGCGGCCGCATCGTTGACATAGCGGCACTCTTCGACGCCCGCGCCTTCCAAACGGGCCAGCAACGACTCCGTAACATCGAGACCGTAAAGCCGGTCGAACTTCCGGACTCCCTGAATAAGAGAAATACCTCGCTCATAATCGAACGGACCCGGAAAGGCCAATCCCACATTACGCACCTGCCCTAATCCGCTCGCACTGATCGCCCGGCGGATATTCCCGGTCCAGGCCGCCAGAACGGCCGAGGCCCCGGCCCCGCAGTCGACAGGAGTCTCCACCACCGGATATTCCGTTCCACCCGGAGCGGCAAGATCGACGACCCGCGAGCATACATGGCTGCCCCCGATGTCCACCCCCACGGCATAATTGCAATTCGTGTTCATAATCAACTGCAAAACTTCGTTATAATTTGACCCGGACAAACCGGTTTCCATACGGCTCCACCGCAAGTTGCGAAACAGGCTCCCCGCACCCCTCTTCGACAGCGTTCACCACTTCGAACGGAATCGGCCTGCCGTCTTTTCCCGTCAGGGTCAGCTGTGCCGCAACACCGTTCACCTCCCGGACATTCAGCAGCACGGAACCGTCCGCAGCCGCGGGAGAACACGACGTCATGATCAGGTTCGGATCCCCGATCCGGAAATTCGACCGTTCCCACGACTTTCCGTTCTCCTTGCCGCCCGGAACGACACGGGCATACAACGGCACGCGCCCACCCATTCCGAACCGCAACGCCGCGGAATTGGAGACATCCTCCCCGGAAGTCATGTAATAGCTCCAGCGGAACTCGCCCTCCTGCGAAGCGCGAAAATTCGTGGTCCAGTAATTATTCATCACCCAGGAAAATACATGGGGTTTTTCATAGGTTTTATGAATCTGATAGGGATCGTCGAGCAGGCTTCCGAGCTGGAAAAGCGGAACCTGATCGCATCCCACCAGGAACTGCGCCCTGCCGTTGCGCGCCGCAACCACGTGCTGCACCGTATTCCATCCGGCTGAGGTGCCCGGAATCTGGTTTTCGCCCGGGCTGACCATCCCGCCCGGGACGTCGAACAACAATTCGGCTCCATCCAAACGGAACGGGAAAGCGACATAAATCCCCGACGGTTCGGTTTCCGGAAGACGCCGCATCGAATAGGCCAGTTCGATGCGTTTGGTATGATTATACAACCGGAGTTCCGTCTTGACTCCGGATTTCTCGTCGCAACCGAGCGACTTTCCGACAAAACCGACAGACTGGTAAATCGGCCCGGAGGTTGCGGAAACAAACCGGACATCGGTCAGTCCGGAACGCTTGCAGTGGTCGAAACGGTGGCGTTCCATCTGCTTGCGGTCGTTCTCCAGCGACTCATAAATAAACGCCCCCAACTGCCAGGGCGATTCGGAATCGACCATTTCCAAACCCAGTTCCTTGTCAACCAAGCTGTTTACGGCCCCGGTCCGGGGGTCGAACGCGATACGGTAATAATCGTTCTCAACAATATGATCGGCCATATCAATCCGACCGGATTCAGGCGCCTTCCCCTCGTCCAGGACGATTTCGTAGGTACGGTAACCCAGCGCCGGAATGTTTTCGGCATAAATGGCATAATAGCGACCCTCGCGGCGCGAACGCACCGGCTGCACGTCCAACGCCTGTCCGCGCTCGTCGACGATTCTGAAAGCCCGGTCGATGGGCACGATCTCGTAATCGATATAGACCTGCACCAGTCCCGAACGTTGCCATCCGAGCGAGTTGAAGAACGTGATCGTCGGACGGGACGAACGCCGCAATTCGGGTTGCAGCAGACCGACGGACGCTTCGTAAAGCATTTGAGCACTCTTCAGTCCCTCCCAGGCATAAGACCCTTTCTGCGCCCACTGTACCTGGCTGTTCTCCGACATCGGGTCGCGAATGCTCTCCGACGCCCCGAACGTATGTTCGTCATAGAACAACAGGTTTTCGTGAATGCGCCGAATCTCCTCTTTGACACCGGCAAACAGTTTCCTGCCCTGAAGCACAGCCATCGAAAGCATACCCTCGATAGTAATCATATCGGACTGGGTACGGCGAGAAACGCCGGTTTCCCGGGCTGCCGACCCGAAACCGTCCGTCCACCAATCGGGATAGGCGGCGCGGTAGACGGGCAGTTTATCGGCATAACGCGACGAGACATCGTCGAGAAACTCCCGGATCAGAGCGCTCCGCAGTTTCGGCCATGCGTATTTTTCATTCCAGGCGCGAATCAGTTCGCACTCCTTGGCGGAAGGGGGCGAGTTGTCCGTAAAATAACCAGAATACTGTACGGAAACGACATCGAAGGGATATTGCTGTCGCTTCAATTTGTCGATATAGGCGAACACCCCTTCGGAGAAAACGCCCATGTCGCCCCGTTCGATTCCCCAGTGGTTGCCGGTATTGTAATGATCGGAACGGTAGGAAATCAGGGATTTGCCCGACGGCGACTCCCATTTGTAGACCGTCGGGCCCTCAAACGGAATGAGCGCCCGGTGGTTATTCGACCCCATGGTCAGGTAACGAACACCCAGATCGGGCAGGTAATCGGCCAGACACCATGCCACACCGTTCACATCGTTCTGCATGGCCGTCGACACGGGAAGACCGTACCGCTTGAACATTCCCACCGGAGCGAGGAAAGCCTTATAGGCATTTTCGCCGGAAAGCTCCGACATGTTGAAAAACATGGCTGTCACCTCGATCTGACCGTTCCGCACATATTTCATAAACTTACGCACCTGTTCCTCCGGACGGATACGCAGCCACTCCTTTACAGCCCATGCAGTTTCGCACGTCCACCGGAATTTCGAGTCGTCGGGGTAACGCTCTGTCATCTCGCAATATTCGACAGCATAGTCAATATACCGGAGATGCTCCGTCAGAATTTCCGTCTGCGGTTTGGTATATCCGATATCGGTATGGGTATGCTGTACCAAATAAATGGTCCATTTATCGACCGTATCCAGCCGGACGGAAACAGAACCCGCAGGCTTGTTCCCGGCTTGCACGGCTACGGTCACCTCCCGTCCCGAGAAACTCTCGGGAATCCCGGCCTCGATTTGGTTCAGACCGCGTTCCAAGCGGATTTTCCCGCCTTTCCGTCCATCATAACCCCACTCCGCCTCACGGGCGGCTCCCCAGTTGGCGATCTGCATGCGCACGGGCTGCAACAACTCCTGCCCCTCGCCGTACATCAGGGCCGGAGAAGATTTCGCCCCGAGCAATTCTACCTTATCGCGCAGTTTCGAGGCCGTTACGGGAGCATCCGCCGTGAGGGTCAGAGCATCCCAGACAACCCAGCTTCCCGAATCGTTCCGGACCGACACCCGGTTTTCCCCGACCTGCAATGTACCTTCCGGCAAAGCCACACTAACGGCCAAATCATGCGAATCAGTGGTCCGATTCTGGAAATAGCTGGAGTTTTTCCCGCGGGAGTCTGAACTTTCGTCCGGAACCCGTTTACCGTAATTTCCAGCACGGGAGGCGAATAAGGGTGCACCTCCACAAAGTCCAACACCAACCGCGCCCGGGTCTGCGGAGCGATCCGGCCAACCCCGAAACGAACCAGCAGCTCGCCGCTCTGCTTCCCGGCCCATACGTCTTTCGGTCCGGGAAACGCGCAGGGAATTTTCCGGCTGTCGTCCGTGCCGATCTGGCAGATCGTAGTGACGCACGTATAACGCTTCGAAAAATCCGAATACGCAACATCATGCAAAGCAAATTCCCGGCAGAAACCATCCTTCTCCCCAAGCCGCCACACAACGTGGTCCTTCGCAAAAGCGGTAGACAGGCAGCCGGACAGCAGCAGGATGCACAATAAAAAATGTCGGTAGGCAATCTTCATTTTTTAACTATTTTCGTTTTACACTTGAATCTGGATTCGACATTCGCTTTCAATCGCAGGGCGACATCAGCCGTACATACACAAATATGTTCAGACAAATATATGGATATAATTTTTCAATAACAAAAAATCAAGGTACAAATTGCGATTATTTTTTTATCATTTGCAGAACCAAATATTATATTGCAGGACAAAATATGCCCTGCAATGACTTGCAAGCAATAAAAAACCGGCCGAAGGAAACTTCGACCGGCCATTATTATGTACATACATTATTGCATCACCGAGACGATTTCAGCAACCGGGAACAGAAAATCAAATAAACGATACACCCCGAAATCACGGCCAGCGATCCGCCCTGGCTACCAATGGCATCCGCAGCAGCCCCCATCAACGGCGGAATCACGGCACCACCGAAAACTCCGGTAATCATCAAACCCGAAATTTCATTTGCTTTGTCAGGGCGAGTGCGCAGGGCAACCGAATAGAGAACCGGAAAAATGCTCGAGCAGGCAAATCCAATCAGACCGACAAGCGACAGGATTGCCACCATTCCCTCCATAAAAAAAAGTCCGATCATAGCGGCAAACGCCAGCAAGATATTGATCCGGTAATAACCGATATCCGACAGCCGCGCCAACAGAACCGACCCGATCAAAGCTCCGGCAGTCCTGCAAAAGAAATAGACGCTCGAACCGTATCCGGCATCCTGTACGGCAAAGCCACAGCGTTCGATCAATAATTTGGGAGCAACGGTATTCATGCCGACATCAGTTCCCACAATAAAGACAATGCCCAGAAAAAGCAAGAGAATGGTACGGTTTTTCAGCAGAGCGAATGTTTCTCCGAAGGTGGAAGCCTTCCCTATGGCCGAACCTTCGTCAATAGGCGTTACCTGAAGCCAGAGTGCAGACAGAAAGGTAATCCCGGCAAAGATCGGAAACAGATATTGCCAGTTCCCGAACGCCAAAACGGCAAAAGCCGCGATAAAAGGCCCCAAAAACGAAGACACAGCCTTAACAACCTGCCCCGCGGTCAGCGAACTGGTCAGGGCATCGCCCTTGACCACACTGGCCAACAGCGGATTGAGTGCAACCTGGATGATCGTATTGCCGATTCCCAGCAGGGCAAAGGCCGCCATACAGGAGACGAACCCGTAGGACACGAACGGAACGAGCATGCCGACAATCGTTATCACATTGCTGATCTGAACCATCGTCTTCCGCCCCAGACGATTCATCGCCATAGCCGTCGGTACGGAGAGCAGCAAGAACCACAGAAACACCATGGAAGGGATAAACCCGGCCAACGTCTCGCTGAGGCCGAAATCCGCCTTTACGTAACTGGTGGATATGCCCACCACGTCACAAAAACCCATCACGAAAAAGCCGAAAAGCACGGGCAGTACTTTCCCGATCGATTTATTCATCGGAATGATAATTTAATAACAGGATAATAACGGAACGAAATTACTCTTTGGTAAATTCGATGGAATAGGTGAAATTGTCGGCACGGTAATACCCCACGTTGTATTCCACCGGCACGTCATGCACATCGAACACATACCGCTCACGCACCAGAATGGGATCGCCTTCCTCGATGTCGAGTTTTCGGGCAATATCGGCGTTCGCACTGCGGGCGCTGATCATCTCCCGCGAGGTTTTCACCACAACGCCATAATTTTTTTCCAGCGTCTCATACAACGGCCGGGACATATCCTCGTCCCCGTTAAGGCCGATGCCGGGATTGAAATACGAAATAAAATAGACGAATGCCAAGTCGGTCCGTCCACGCAGGCGCTCCAGACACAGCAACTTTTGATCTTCCCCCGATTTGAAAAACTCGCAGACCTTCCTGGGCGGCAACTGCCAACTGACATGCAATTCAAAATTCTTGACAGTCATCCCCATGGAATACATCTCTTGCGAAAAACTCATCCAATTGCGGGCATTGCTCATCACGTTCTGCGGCGCAACAGTCGTTCCATACCCTTCTTGCGGACAAGCAATCCTTCGAAAACCAGCCTGTTGATGGCCTGCCGAAGCGTATTGCGCGATATGTTCATCTCACGGGAAAGTTCGACTTCATTGGGCAGCAATTTCCCCTTCCGGTATTCTTCCTGTGAAATCAGCCCCCGCAATAACTCTTCAGCCTGCACATGGAGCGGCTTGGACGACGTGGGATCGAGTTGCAGTTTCATCTTGTTGAACATCTTTCTGTTTATTACAAATATAGTAAAAAAATCACAACAGACAATCCTTACCGTTTCGGCCGGACCTTTTTCAGGTGAAATACGATCTCGGCCCCCCGGGCTATATCGCCGTGACGCAGCCAGGGATGCTCCAGACGACGTCCGTCGAGCGTGATATAATCCACCTCATTGCGCTCCGCAGACAAACCGGGAGCCTTCACAACCAGTTTTTCCCCATTCTCCATTGTCAAAACCGCCTCGGGAATACCCGGTGTAAAAAGGTAATAGAGATCCTGTCCGGCATTGGGGAAAAGTCCCATCGACGTAAAGACGTACCATGCCCCCATGGCACCGCTGTCCTCGTTGTCCGGATAACCCCGCGTCAGCGAAAAATCCTTTTCACGCAAACGGTGCACGTAACGGGCCGTCAGATCGGGGCGTCCGCAGTGATGAAAAATGAAGGGCGACAAAAAGCCCGGTTCGTTCGTCAGATTGATCAGACGGTTGTCGAAGCCGTAACAAAGCCGCTCCGCCATCCGTTCGGGACCGCCGCACAGCGAAATCAGACGTTCGAAATCATGCGGAACGAAAAGCGTATAAATCCAGGAATTCCCCTCGTAGATATACTCCAGCCAGGAGCCATAGTGTTTGGCAGGGTCGATGTCGATCCATTCGCCGTTTTCTCGTCTCGGAGCGATGAAGCCCTTGAATCCCCGGCTTTCCAGCTCCGGATTGAAGATCCTGTCCCAGTTGCGCGAACGTTTCCGCAGCAACTCCGCATGCTCCGCATCGCCGACCATCGCCGCCACTTCCGCGGCGCAGAAATCATTATAGGCGTATTCCATTTCGTAGCTGCAACTCATGATCGCACCCGTTTCGGGCTGCCATCCCAGACGCAGATAGTCACCGCTCCGCTCGCTGAACGCATGGTATTTGATCAGTTCATACGCCCGGAGCGGATCGAATCCCTTTACCCCCTTGACCATCGCATCGGCGATAACATTATCCACATCGTCACCACCCTGCTTCTTCGGACCGTCCCACGAACTGGTAAATGTCGGCTGACACATTCCGTTATGCGCATAACGATCGATGAACGAATTAACCGTCCGGGCCACATAGCTCTCCTCGAGAAGGATCATCAGCGGATATTTGGTCCGCCAGGTATCCCAAACGCAGTAATGATCATCCAGATGAGGCATGTCGCTCTCCCAGCGGGGATTGTCTCCCGTCCGGTCGCGCGGCATGACATGACTGTGGTAAAGGGACGTATAAAACAGCTTCTCCTGCTCGGGAGAGACACCTCCGATACGTATTTTACCCAACGTGCGGTTCCAGATACCTTTGGCATCGGCGCAGATCGCATCGAAACTGCGGCCGACGGTCTCCTTTTCCAGAAAAGCGAGCGCATTACCAGAATTTTTAAGCGAAATCCCGACATCCAGCCGCACGTGTTTCACACCGTCAGGCAGACTGATCTGTGCATACAGCGATTTCTCTCCACCGTCGGAAATCTTCACTTCGCTCGGAGCAACGTTCAGCTTTACAGCAAAATACACCTCATAGGGAAGCTTGCTGCCGAACCCGCCGTAATAGCGTCCGAATCCCGTCAACAAGGATTCCCTGGCATCGTAACGGATTTCGCCGCCTTGAAAACGCCCACCGACGAAAGGTACGATGTGCTGGGTCAGATTATGAGCGATGTCCAGCAGGATATGCTGATCGTCACCCCCCGGAAAGGTCATCCGGTACACCGCGCAATGATGGGTAGGGGTGATTTCAGTCCGGATTCCATACCGGTCGAGCGTCACGCCGTAATAATAAGGTGTCGCCTTTTCGTCCGACTTCGGAGAGTCGTGCCCCTCCTCCGAAGGATCAAATCCTACCTGGGGAGAGAGGAATACCTGTCCGTAACGCCCCCAACCTGTTCCTGAAACATGCAATTGCCCGAATCCCCGGATCGGTTGTGCCGGATCGTAACCGTCATGCCCGCCTTTCGGAGTTTGCGGAGAGGGATTGGTCGAGCCGTGGGGAAGCTGCGGTCCGATTACACAACTGCTCCGGCCATATACACCCATAAACATATCGACCCGGTCCGCCGGAGCGACAGCATAACACAACGTGTTGAAACAGAATATAAAACCAATTAATGAAAGTACCTTGATACGCATACGCTAAAATTTCGCCACAACAATATGTATTGATAAACTTCAATATGTTCATGCAAATAAACGCAAAATATCTGAAAAATCAAACGATATGTTCGAAATATCAAAAATACGGACCTAAAAACATACAGAATCACTCCGAAGAAGATGTCCGAATCTACTATTTCGCAACCGGAGAATCGACGAATAACCCACGGCCTGACGACACGCAAGCGTATTCCGCCGAGATGTCCTCCGTCCTGCTTCATCAAAAAGCAAATGCCCGGCCGCTCCTGCGAGCAGCCGGGCGCTTGTCACCGACCGGGGAAGGGTTATTCGACCAGCTGGAAGGGGGCATCCGCGTCGCCGGTCCACCGGTAGAGACGAACGGTACTGCTCTGCTGTTTGGTCTCCTTCGAACGGGCGTTCTGCGAAATGTAGAAATAGCCGCCGCCGAGCGGGCACAGGCCGGTCGTTCCCCATTTGAAATCCCAGCCGTAAATGCCGTCGGCCGATTTCCCGGCGGGAACCAGCGAGAGCACCTCTCCCTCGGTGGGCGTATCGAATCCCTGCAAAAGCTCTTTGCGGGCGGGTTTGCCGCCATCGATCACAAAGAGCGAATAGTTCGGATACTGCAATTTCTTGCCCTTGTAAACCGCCGCATAGCAGTTGCCCGACGCAGGGTCATAGGCCAGATTCTGAATTCCCCAGGAGGTGTTGCCCGTGCGGACGAAATATTTGTGGTCGGGCGCCGCAGGACCGCTTTTGTGCAGACTGCCCTGCGAGAGCGGCTGCTCAAAACGCTTCCAGTCCTTCGTGTCGTAGGCCAGCAGCACCTGGTAATCGTTGTCCGTGCGCAGCGTATCGCCGTAAACGCCATAGGCCACATAGAGATAATCGCCGCCCTCCTTCGTCCCGAACCGGGGCGCGAAGGTCACGCCGTCGATGCCCGAACAGCCGAACCGGTGCTCGACCGTCCGTCCGCCGTTCTCCGCCGTTGCGAAATAGTCGTCGACGGCCTCCCTGATATAGACCGTGGTCATCACACGATCCTTTTCGGCATCCATGTCCGGGCGCGTGATGCGGTCCACGTCGAAAATGGCGACGTAGAATCCCGTCTGGTCCTTTTCGTCTTCAGGCGCCACCTGCCCGGCGTCGAGCGTCCTGCGGATGCCCTTGCCGATCGCGTCGTCCTTGTATTCCAGCGAGCCGTAAACACGCCCGTCGGCGGGATTCATCGTCAGGCAGCCCAGATGCCCGGTCAAGCCGTCGACGCTGCCTATCAGGTTGCCCGCGAGGTCCATTTTCAGCAGTTTGGTCGTGAAGGAGAAATAGATGTAACCGCGTTCGAGATCGACGGCAATGCCCTGTACATGGAACGGGCCTTGTTCGCCCGAGCGGATTTCGCGCGGCAGGTTACGCAGATCGGGAGCGTTTTTCGTCCGGTTGGCGCCCGACGGGCAGGCCGTCAGCAGCAGCGGAACGATCAGCAAAGGAAGCAGACGTTTGAGGTTCATCGGAAGTTTTTTTACGTTAGTATCGGATTTATTTGCTTTTTCGCAACAAATATAAGCAAAAGCAACCGAAAACACAACCGAAAATACAACAAAAGAAAGAATCCTCCGCCCGGTCAGGCGGAGGATTTTCACATTCAGACGTTCGCGACGAACTCTTCGAGGGCGGCAAGATCGACCGCCAGCGGTTCGGAGGATTGCGGCCGTTGCGTCAGCCGTTCGAGCCGCTCCGGAAGCGGGACCCGCGCTCCGGTCACCGACTCGATGACCTCCCCGAACTTGGCGGGATGCGCCGTGGAGAGGTAGAAGCCCGGGCGATTCAAAGCCATCGAAGCCGCATAGCCGACCGCGCTGTGAGGATCGGAGAAATAGCCGTGACGCTCATACAGCTCGTCGATCGTGCGGCGGATGCAGGCGTCGTCGCAGCGGAATCCCTCCAGCTCGCCGCGCAGGGCCTCGGGATCGCCTCCGCAAAGCCACAGCATGCGTTCGAAATTGCTCGGGGCGCCGACATCCATCGCATTGGCCGGAGTCCGCACCGACGGCCGCGGACGGTAGACGCCCGTGCGGAGGAATTCGGGAACCACATCGTTGACGTTCGAGGCCGCCACGAAGCCCCCTACGGGCAGCCCCATGCGCTGCGCCAGCATCCCCGCGGCCAGATTGCCGTAGTTGCCGCTCGGCACGACGATGACCGGACGGTCGCCGCCCGCAGCCTGCCGCCACCGGCAATAGCCGTAGAAATAGTAGAACGCCTGGGGAATCCACCGCAGGAGGTTGATCGAATTGGCCGAGGTCACGCGCCGCCGCTTGCGGAACTCCGCATCGGCGAAGAGCTCCTTCACCAGCCGCTGACAGTCGTCGAACGTCCCGGCGACCCGCAGCGGATGGATGTTGCCGCCCAGGACGGTCATCTGGCACTCCTGCAGGCGGCTGATCTTCCCCTCGGGATAGAGCACCACGACCTCGACGCCCGGAACGTTATGGAACCCGTACGCCACGGCGCTGCCCGTATCGCCCGAGGTAGCCGTAAGAATCACCAGTTTCTCCTCCGCGGCGCCCAGCAGGCCGGTCATCCGGCCCATGAACCCGGCACCGAAATCCTTGAAGGCGCAGGTCGGACCGTGGAACAGCTCCAGCGTATAGCGGCCCCTGCCGACCACGCGCAGGGGCACGGGGAAGTCGTAAAGGCCGTCCAGTTCCCGCTGCACGGCCTGCGGATCGAAATCGCCGTCGAAGAACAATCCTGCCAGATAACCCGCCAGCGCCGGGTAAGACTCGGCGGCCAGGCGTTCCGCCACGGCCATATCGGCCTGCGGAATCCGTTCGGGGACGAACAGCCCTCCGTCGGGGGCCAGCCCCATCATCGCGGCCTCGCGCAGCGAACAGCCGTGCGCCCGTTCCCGATCTCTCGTACTGTAATAGTTCATCGTCCTTCGTTTTTGCTATTCGACAACCCGCGCCCCGGCGTTCGACACGCGGCCCGCATAGATGTTACACCCGATTCCCTGCCCTTCGAAATGCCGCTTCATCTCCTCGGAAATCCGCACGGCAGCCTCGTAGCTTGAGGCCAGCGCGAAGACCGAGGGGCCCGATCCGGCGATGTTCATGGCCAGCGCGCCCCCGGCCAGCACACGCTCCTTCAGCGCGTCGTACCCGGGGATGAATCCCTTGCGGTACGGCTCCGCCACGACATCGTGCATCGAACGGCCGATCAGCGCCACGTCCCGCAGCGCAAACCCGGCGACCAGTCCCCCGACGTTGCCCCACTGCTCGACGGCCTTCGACAAGGGGATCTCGCGCGGCAGGACCTCGCGGGCATCCTTCGTGCTGACGACGATGGCGGGATGCGCCACGGCATAGAAGAAGTTGTCGGGCACGGGCAGCCGCACGATGTCGAAGGGCCGGTAACCGCGGACCAGCACCACGCCGCCCAACAGCGCCGGACCGACGTTGTCGGCATGGGGCGTACCGCCGTTCAGCGCCTCGCCCATCATGGCGAATTCCACCAGCTGCTTGCCCGAGAACGGGCGGTCGAGCAGTTCGTTGAGCCCGTAGACGGCGGCGGCCGACGAGGCCGCGCTCGACCCGATGCCGCTGCCGGGAGCGATCTTTTCGAGCATCGCGACCTCGATCCGCACCGGACGGCCGTAGGCTTCGAGCAAAGCCCGCACGGCAGGCGTAATGACGTTTTCCTCCACATTTCCGGGGAGTTCCACCCCGCTGCGGTTACGGATTTCGAATCCCTCGGCGTTTTCCGCAACGCCCACTTCCAGCACGTCGCCCACGCCGTCGAGCGTAAGCCCCATCACATCGAAACCGCACCCCAGATTCGCCACCGTTCCCGGCGCGAAAACCTTACTATGTTTCATACCAATTTTTTTTAATGAATTGAACTACCGTTGTCTGATTTTCTGCTTCCGCTCCGGCAGCCTTGGCCGGAATGTGCACACACGGGTATGCGGACGGAATATTGACTACTGAACCCCCACGGGGGTCGTGGTAGTCGTCGCGGTAGTTGTAGTGGTCGTGAAGATACCGGTATAAGCACAAGCGACGGGATTGCCGATAAATCCGCAACCTCGCCCAGTCGTCGTGTTATGCCGTTTGGTAACCATCATCGGCAAATATAAAACAAATATTTTAATAATCCAAATCCATATAACAATTTGTAAGCGGCCCACAGCTGCACGGACAGCCCTTTATATATATAGGAGTAGTACAAAAGGGCTGCAAAAATAGTTCCGGGAATAAAAATGAAAGTCGTTCGGCGCATACCAACCGGGCCACAGAAGGAAAACGCCCGTAAACTGCATCCGGAAGCCAAAATACAGGTTTCAGATTGTAAGCAAACACGAACCGCCACGCACAGTTGAAAACTTCAGAAAAGAATCTGCTTTCGGACTGTTACAATATTAAATTTTTTTAGGAAATTATTTGTTCAACTGATTTAATATCCATATCTTTGCCATAGTCAGACAGAAAGCATCCGGCATAACAAGCGGACTTGCCCTGCACGCGGATGCACTGTCGCTGAAAACAAACAAACACGGAAAACCGGCTATGAACGCCCTGAATCATTCGAATATTCACGTCATTACCCTGCTGCTCGTCGTCCTTCGGAGATAACGGGAGAAAGGTGGCGTGTATAATTGATTGAAAAATAAAGCCTTTCTCCCACCGGGGAAAGGTTTTTTTGTTGCAGGACCAGACCCGGCGGGAGACTGAAACGAAAACGGAAAGATGAAACACACACTCAGAAGCGCCGTCACCACGACGGGCCGCCGGATGGCGGGAGCCAGAAGCCTCTGGCGGGCCAACGGCATGCGCGAGGAACAGTTCGGCCGCCCGGTCATCGGCATCGCCAATTCGTTCACCCAGCTCGTGCCGGGGCACGTGCATCTGCACGAAATCGGACAATACGTCAAACAGCGCATCGAAGCCCTCGGATGCTTCGCCGCGGAGTTCAACACCATCGCCGTCGACGACGGCATCGCCATGGGCCACGACGGCATGCTCTACTCGCTGCCTTCGCGCGAAATCATCGCCGACAGCGTCGAATACATGGCCAATGCCCACAAGATCGACGCCATGGTCTGCATCTCCAACTGCGACAAGATCACCCCCGGCATGCTGATGGCCGCCATGCGGCTCAACATCCCGACGGTCTTCGTCTCGGGAGGCCCGATGGAGGCCGGGAAGTTCCGGGGCCGCGGCGTGGACCTGATCGACGCCATGGTGATGGGCGCCGACGACGCGTGCAGCGACGAGGAGATCGCCGAGATCGAACGCTGCGCCTGCCCCGGCTGCGGATCGTGCTCGGGCATGTTCACGGCCAACTCGATGAACTGCCTCACCGAAGCGCTGGGCCTCTCGCTGCCGGGCAACGGCACGATCGTAGCCACGCACGCCAACCGCCGCCGGCTGTTCGAGGACGCCGCGGCGCTCATCGTCCGCAACGCCGAACGCTACTACTTCAAGGGCGACGATTCGGTGCTTCCGCGCTCGATCGCCACGAAAACCGCCTTCGAAAACGCCATGTCGCTCGACATCGCCATGGGCGGTTCGACCAACACGGTCCTGCATCTGCTGGCCGTGGCCCACGAGGCGGGCGTGGACTTCACGATGCAGGACATCGACCGCCTTTCGCGCCGGGTTCCGGTGCTCTGCAAGGTCGCACCCAACTCGCACTACCACATCCAGGACGTCAACCGCGCCGGAGGCATCTTCGCCATTCTGGGCGAACTCGACCGCGCCGGACTGCTCGACACCTCGGCGCTGCGCGTCGAAGGACGCACGCTGGGCGAAGCGATCACGGCCTGCGACATCCTCAGCCCGGCAGTCACCGACGCCGCCCGTCGCCGGGCGTTGAGCGCCCCGGCCGGCCATTACAGCCGCGAACTCGGCACCCAGCACTCCTATTACGACGAACCGGACACGGACCGCGCCACAGGCTGCATCCGCGACGCGGAGCACGCCTATTTCCGCGACGGCGGACTGGCCGTGCTGACGGGCAACATCGCCCGCTCGGGCTGCGTCGTGAAAACCGCCGGTGTGGACGAAAAACTGTTCGTCTTCCGCGGACCGGCGCGGGTCTACGAATCGCAGGAGCAGGCCATGAACGGCATCCTCGCCGACGAGGTGCAACCGGGCGAAGTGGTCGTCATCCGCTACGAAGGCCCCAAGGGCGGCCCGGGCATGCAGGAAATGCTCTACCCCACGTCGTACCTCAAGTCGAAACACCTCGACAAGGCCTGCGCGCTGATCACCGACGGACGCTTCTCGGGCGGAACCTCGGGGCTTTCGATCGGCCACGTCTCGCCGGAGGCCGCCTCGGGCGGGGGAGATCGCCGTCGTCCGCACGGGCGATGAGATCGAAATCGACATCCCCCGCCGTTCGATCCGCCTTCTGGCCGACGACGCGGAGATCGCCGCCCGCATGGCCGCACAGGAGCGCTTCCGCCCCGCCGACCGTGACCGCCGCGTTCCGGCGTCGCTGCGCGCCTATGCACGGCTGGTCAGTTCGGCCGACAAGGGAGCCGTACGTATTATCGACGAAGAATAGAAACTGCTCTTACCATGAATACCTCCCAATCCGCCCGGTCCGAAGACCGACGCACGGCCTCCGACCCCTCGATGACGGGATCGAAGGCCCTGATCGAATCGTTTCTGCACGAGGGGGTAGATACCCTTTTCGGCTACCCCGGAGGCGCCATCATCCCCGTTTACGACGCGCTTTACGACTACCGCGACCGTCTGCGCCACATCCTCGTGCGCCACGAGCAGGGCGCCGTACACGCCGCGCAGGGCTACGCCCGGGTCAGCGGCCGCGTCGGGGTCTGCCTCGTGACCTCCGGCCCCGGCGCCACGAACACCGTGACGGGGCTGGCCGACGCGCTGATGGACTCCACGCCGCTGGTGCTCGTCACCGGGCAGGTCGGCTCCTCGCTGCTGGGCACCGACGCCTTCCAGGAGACCAATTTCGTCGGCATCACGCAGGCCGTGACCAAGTGGAACTGCCAGGTCAAGCGCACCGAAGACATTCCCGGGGCCATCGCCAAGGCCTTCTATATCGCCCGTTCGGGCCGTCCGGGCCCCGTCGTGGTCGACATCACGAAGGACGCACAGTGCGGAACAGCCCCGTTCCGCTACGAAAAAATCACCTCGATCCGCAGTTACCTCCCCCTCGCCCGCACCCGATGCGGAACGCATCGACCAGGCCGCACGGCTGATCGACGCCGCCCGCCGTCCGCTGGTGATGGTGGGCCAGGGCGTGACGCTGGGCAACGCCGAAGCCGAACTGCGGGCGCTCCTCGAAAAGAGCGGCATGCCCGCCGCCTCGACCCTGCTGGGCCTCTCGGCCCTGCCGACCGACCATCCGCAAAACGTGGGCATGCTGGGCATGCACGGCAACTACGGACCCAACATCAAAAACCAGGAGTGCGACCTGCTCGTGGCCGTGGGCATGCGCTTCGACGACCGCGTGACGGGGAACCCGGCTCATTTCGGCGCCAACGCCAAGGTGATCCACCTGGAGATCGACCCTGCGGAGATCGGCAAGATCATCCCGGCCGACGTGGCGGTCGTCGGCGACGTGAAACGCTCC